>LGVE01067901.1_pt1 | contig 51035 bp, 77 predicted proteins | sample 469871 | NCBI WGS metagenome assembly LGVE01 (sample SAMN03893561, study PRJNA290197) | marine sediment metagenome | material: sediment; isolation source: combined push core samples #3730, #5133, and #5579 collected at Hydrate Ridge | place: Pacific Ocean: Hydrate Ridge | reverse complement strand
CCTTCTTTTGAGCCCGCCATAATACCCTCGGAAGGCCTCCCCTGGGTGTAAAATTTTTCATAATTTTTTCGTTGGGATTTTCTTAGGGTATCGGGTGTGTGAAGGGATAATAGTAATACCCACGCCCAGGTCTAACCGGATATGAAGTACCCACTTTCCGCCCCCCGGGCCTCCGTAAGCTCGCTACAGGCTCTCCGTAGTCCCTGGTCAAGTCTTTGAAGTGGGTTGTGTAGGGAGGCACATTTCAACCCCACAAAAGCCTTATTCAACCCACCTAGAGGCCAAATCAACCTTATTCAAGGTCATCTGCTGACTCATTGTTGGTTTTGATCTAGGTTTGTAAAGGTTTATCTGATGGCTTCGCCATGTGCTTCGCACTGTAATATATTGATGCTTGCTCAAAGTAATTAAACACTCATAATGTCCTAGTAGTCATAGCCTAGCATACTACGTATGCAATGATGTGGTCAACTTTAACCTATTATCCAAAGGAGGATAAACATGAAAAACTTAATTATCAAATTAGTTGTATTAACAGGATTATCAGCACTTACAGTGAAGATCACAATGATCGTATTTGCAATAGCATTACTGGTTGCAATAGTCTTAATCATCATTCATATGAGTAAGCGAAACAAACAATCAGAAATCACTATTAACAAAGAAGCAATGACATTCACCCATATAGGGTCTGATGTAGAACTAACAATCATCTCAGAAGAGCATCTTGCTTTTCTAGAAGATAGATTCAACGTAACTAACTAATCAAGACTGGGAGGTCATCATGAAACTGTTCACAAATCAAAAACTAAATGCAATGGTTAACGTAGCAAACACAATTGCAACCCGCACCCAAGACCCACACAAAATCAAAGAAGTTATCGACTATGTCGATGCAATGCCTCATTGTCAAGCAAAGCATTATCTTGAGTCAGTAATCTTCACATGGGTTCAATTAGGAAAACCAGGCACAGCTTATCAGCTTTGCATGAGTTTATCTTATGAACTCTCTCAATCAGTTAAGTTAACTAAACAAGATACAATTAACCTTGTTAATCTTGAGAACGCTATACTCAAAATGAAAGGAGTTCACCATGCCTAATAATTCTCCACAACTTGAAGATCACTTTGTTATCGAAAGAACTATAGTACAATTAGAACAACTCGAAGGGATGATCGACTCCGGTCATCACCTTCAATGGGCTATATGGAAACATGCAGAATATTATGCATTACTCACATTTGAGATAGATGCATTATCATCTCAAGACTGGATATAAACTCAATAAATTAGGAGGTCTTATGAAAAACTTACAAACACTAATGGCAGTGGAATTCAATAAAAACTACCCAGCAACATGGGGAGAGCATTACATGGTATTAAGAGAAATGTCTGCAATAGTAACATCTAAATCAGAATATATGAATTTAGCAAGAACAATCATGCCAAAATTAGGATTTCCTAATATGCAAGATTGGCAATACGAACAGGCGTGGATTGATCAAAACTCAGAGGAGGTCTAAATGTTATACTACAGGGTAGAAATTTATGACAAAGAAGAAGAAAAATGGAATGGCTTATTTTCAATGCACATATTAGATGATCAAAATATACTTGTAGATTCACCAGCATATAAGCACTTTGAAAAAGATTTACCATGCATCAACCCTCATAGATTCTTTAAGAATCATAACAAACATTGTCATTGTTATTTCACCAATCATGGAGTATCAGAATTCAAAGATGATATCAGATATTTCATGAATATATACGCAGAGAATAACATCGAAACACGATTAATCGTAGTGGATAAGAAACAATATCCGGCAACATATATAGACGACTATCAGGTTGTCTTAGCAGATGGAGAGGAGATTAAATCATGAAACATCTTGATGTAAAATTCAATATTATCCAAAAAGAACACTCATTCACACCCAACATCATACTTTCAGTAGGTCCTATCGAGGAGTTAGAAGTAACTCCCGATGAGCTTGCTCAAATGGTATGTGCTCAATGCAATGCACACTTACAATTTGATATCACAAAGAATTGGTTCGCTCATGCGTTACTAAGCCAAACTAATTTATTAGATGGCTATATATTCTTTAAAACACTGGTTAAATTAACTGGTGATCCCAATATCGACTATGGCACAGAAGAACTTGTTATTTGTGCTAGGAGATAGTGTTGCCTTCGGCAAGCATTAGAAAGGCATTTCAAACAGTGAACCTTAACTCAAAACATAAAGGAGATATCGTGGATAAAACAGTTGGTGATTCAAACAACGTTTTCTATATAGCGTCAACAAATATTAACTCCCTCAAAGAAGGGGGAGTTGAAGTAGAATTCGAAGCTCGTAAAGATACACGTTCAGCAGAGAGAGTATTCTTTGATAAAATCAAAGAACATCCCAAGGTTAAATTGGGCTCTGACGAATGTGTCGAAATGGTAACAAAACCCGATGGTTGTTTGGATTGTCCAAACTTCGTAAAATGTATGTTAAACAAATAATCTATCTCTTGAAAGGAGAATAACATGAAAACATTAACTAATTATGAGGATATCGTTGCATTATTAAACTCAGAAAAAGCACCTGAAGAAGCTCCTAAAAGAGCCGGAGTAGCAACTGACAAGGCTCAAGCATTTTATGTTAAGCAATGTAAACTAAAAGGCGTTGAACCTATGGAAGGTTACGACGAGCTTACTGGAGCTAACTTAACTATTCAAATCAAAGAAGTACAAAAGCTTCCCAACTTTGCACCAGTCACAGATGGTCAAATTGTAGCAATTAAAAAACGATTTGCTAAATGTAGAATGGAAGAGCCAGACGAATCTTTATTCGTAGGTATGAGTATTACTCAAGCATCATCGATGATTAATAAGCTTGATGATTTATTCCAAGATAAATGGTCACATATTCCTACACCTGGTCAAATAGAGTTCGTTACAAAAATCATGATGTGCCCTGATACTGATTCATCAGTATTATATAATGCACCTCAAGAGGTCATTGATACTCTAATCGATGCAGAAGCACAGATTGAACTCAACACAGCAGTTGTAAATAAAGCTCTTAATATTAAACAAGATATCATCCTTAAAAAGGTTGAAGGTAATCTTGAAGATATTAAGAAAGCTATTGCAGATGCTGAATCAGTAATCGCAACTTATCAAGGAGTAGTAGTTGAATGTCAAGCTACTATAGAAATATGTAAAGAAGCATTCTCATTTGAGAACGTATCATTCCAACAATGTTCTGATTATATTCAAAAGAATAAAGCTACTTATTATAAGTGGGCTAAAGATAGAGCATCTGAAGGTCAACGTGATCTAATTAATAAATTAAGAAAACGTGTAGGAGACCCAGAGCTTGATTTAGAAACTCTTATGCAATTTAATAAAAACACTGCTGGTAAATACATCACTCAATTAGAGTCTGAATCAGGTCCACTTCCAAGTACTCTTAATTTAGAAAAAGAGCACGAGGATATAGACAGAGATTTAAACTTCCCTAAAACATTGGCTGACGCTGAAGAAGCATTCCATAAGAATGTAGTTGGCGTTATTCACAGCTTATGTGCTGTAATGGGTCAACATGCAGATGAAAACGGTATCTTTGAATCAGGTAACTTCGAAGCTGAATTTATTGATCTAATTCAAGAAGCTTACATCTTCACAGAAAAAGGTGATATGATCGACTTACTTGCTCCTGTAATGAGCAAAGAAGATGTTGAAACAATTATTAAATAATTAATTGGGAGGTCTCACTTGATCTCCCTTTTTTAAAAATAGGTCCACCCTCAGTGGACGCTAGGAGGACTAATGGACATTAAGGACTTTAAGCCTACTCATAAGATTAAAAAGAAAATAGAAACCGATGGTACATTAGGTAAAGCTAAAAATGGTGAATTAATGGTATTTAAAAATAAACATGACAGATATGAAATGTGGATTATACGTAACAACGCACCCTATTATGTAACTGAAGTACATTCTATGAACGCAGTTATAAATTTTGTACCAGCAAGATATATTATCACAGAGATATATACCTCAGTTATCAGAAGAAAACTGATGGGGAGTATCAAATAAAAATATTCAAAAAGGCCTTTCAAAAGGCATGATATAAGTTGAATATAAATAATTATAACTAGATTATGCTTATTATTTAAAGAAGCATCTCAAAAAATGTAACCAACTAACTATATTTTTATGAGGGTGATGACGTGAATATATTTTCAGATATAGAAAAATTACAGAACAAGCTCACCAAGAAATATATTAAAGGTGAACATAAAGATCAACTTGAATCTAAATTAGAAGAATTATCAACTAATATAATATCAAAAACTATTAAAGCAGCAGACTCTTATGGTATGTCAGAAATAGTTAATCTATGCTATTGGCATGAAGTACCATATATTAAGGAGATTTATCATACTAATACAGAATCTTACCTAACAGTATCAATGGATAAAAAAGCATATCACAAAGTAGAACTAGATTTTGTGAGTTGCAGATATATGACAAAGTCAGAAGACGAGGACATTATAAACCTATGCTCTGAGCTAACAGAGCTTATCAGAAATAAAGTATTTAACATCATTAAGGAGGATGAAATAGATGCTAGAATATGACAGTCCTACATTAATGCACAAATTACAGCTCAGATTAAATGAGCAGTTCAATATAGAACGCAACGGCACCCCTGATAAAAACACATATATGTTTACGAGCACTGGACTAATGGTACAGCATCGTAGAAATGGTATGTGGTGGGAAGCATTCTCAACAATCATCAGAGAACTTAATGAAGGCTCTGCATGGTTGATCAAACACTAGGAGGGCTTAATGAAGGTTAGATGTAACACAACAATTTATGATAATATGACATTTGGTGATATTTATCAAGTATTAATTTACGACGTTAGATATACAATTAAAGCTGATGACGACATTATAGACTCATTTGCTGCATGTTGTTTCACAGAAATAAAGGAGGAACCAATGAAAGTTAAATGTATTAACAAAGGAAATAATGCTAATATAGCAATAAATTATATTTATGATGTATACCAAACATTTAAAAATCAATATAAAATATTAAATGATGTAGGATATTATTTTAATTATCCACAAGAACTATTCGAGGTCGTATCAGACCCAATCCTCACCCCACTTCAGTACTGGGCACAGCTCAATGGACTTGAGGAGGGTGATGTATTTTCATTCGAATCAAATACTAGAATTACAACAAATATTATATATTCAGAAAAATGTATACAAAGTCTTGATGGAGATAATCTTAAAGAAACAATAGTAGAAATGATGTTAGGAATTGGAGTTGTAAATAAACATCCCAAAACCCGCACCATCACAATTGATGAGAAGAAAATTACTATCTCAGAGGAATCATATCAAAGCTTGAAGAAGGCTTTGGTGGAGGGGGAATAAATGTTCATAAACATACAAACATATATCGATGAGAATGGACGAACATTCTTAAGCGTTAAAAATCTAGAGAGCGGCGAAGTAATCAACAAGCTCGCAGATGATCAGATTAATGAAGCAAAGCAAATCAATCAAGCAAGGAACCTCATGAAACAATCATTGAGCTAGGAGGTAGCTATGGCTATGATGGCAGTATTTTTAATAGGCATCTCAATAGGTATCATATTAACATTAATATATATCTCAACACTGTACATATAATATAGAAGGAGGTGTGAGAAATGGTAGTATTAACATTAATGATATTAGTAGCATTACCACACGTTCCATATTATGTTACAGCTATTAAACAAATAGGATTAAAAAACTTATTAGATTTATAATACTAGGAGGTATTAGAATGAACATCACCGATAGAATGATAGTTACATTAAAATCTCATGGAACAAAATCTTCAATTGTTTTACCAAGAGAAGAGGCACAAGAATTAATTTCAGTATTTGATGAAATGATAGAACTTGCTGGCCCAGAAAACGATGTTGAAATAACTAGTAAATATTTAACTAACAAAGAATATTTAGTATTAGTAAACTTCAATTTAGTTGAAACTGGTATTATTGGTGCATTAGCTGTAGAAAATGCAAAAAGAGCATTAGCCCTTACTAAGGTACATTACAATGTCTAGTCTGTCAGTAGTAGTCCCTAATAAGGCCTGCGTAAATGACTGCAAGTTCTGCATAGCTAAAATGAACGCAGCAATCAAGTTAGAAGAGTACCCTGATCTTCTTGAGCAGGAAACATTAGCTTACTCAAAAAGAATGCAGTATGCCCGCGATATGGGCACTGATACATTAGTATTCACAGGCAACACAGAACCCCAAATAAATATGCATTTCATATTACGAGTTATGCAAATTAACGAGACAATCAGAACACCATTTGTTAAAGTTGAAATCAAGACAACTGGTGTAATGTTAAATAAAGAAAAACTAGCGATATTAAAGGATATCGGAATCGATACAATCTCATTGAGCCTCAGTGGGCTCACGTATGAAACTAACTTCAACTATAATGGGACCCCGGAGTCTATTAGATTTAATATAATAGAGTTCGCAAAAAACGTAAAGGATATTAATCTAAATCTTAGATTATGTCTAAACTTAACAGACTTCTATGACGCTTGGGATTATTATGACATTATTCATTTCTGTCAATATGTAATGTTAGCAGATCAAATAACATTCCAAGAACTATATGAGTCAGCAGAAAATACTATCCAAGATATGTGGATTGCATCTCACAAGGTAAGTGAAACTAAACTAGAAGAAATTAAAAATGCACTTAATACAGAAGAGAACCAAAACATTCATATTAACAATCACTGTCAAGGTGAGAAACCAATCTTACAGCCTAACTGTAAGCTATACAGTCTTTGGGATAAGAAAAGTAGTCTAATTTATTAGAGGTGAGGGTATGTTTAAAATTGGAGATATGGTATATATAAATAAAAAACTTGCAAAAGATGAATCATACAAATATTATTCAAATATACGAAGAAGAATAGTAAAATATGGAGTTGGCCCATTTAAAATAAAAAAAATAGAAGATGGTGAATTTAAATATTATTTAGATTTAAAAGAAGATATTCTTAATGAATTTTCAGAAAAAGAAATAATATTAGTAAAACCCCCAACATTAATATTAACAAAACTTAAAAAAGCATCTCAAAACAATAACAAATAAGCATCTCACAGAGGTGCTTCATTACATAACCCTTGAGCCCTGGGTAGAGTCAAAAGGGCTCGACCTCCTTTTACATATCCAGTCGGAAGCGGTTATCTCTATAATGTCCGACATTAAAATAAAACCCGCATTACATATCATAGACCTCATTCCAACGGACGTGTGGAATCTTGGAAAGAAATAATCTTGGTGAGAGTGCACTCAAATAAGCCAAGTGACGAGACGATGTTATAATGACATATATTAACCTAGGAAAATAATATATGCAGAAATGCATCTCATGAGGTGGCGCTTATCCAGTAAAGTCTATGAATATTACATAGTAAAATATGTCAAGTCCGTGATGGTCGGCATACAATAACATCTGGGCTTACAGGGAGTCCAACGTTATGAACAAGAGGCTTTCTAGAAACCTCATCCCTATAATACATACGATCATATATGAGTACGCAACAAGTAAAAGTACTGAAGAATACTAGTCAGTAGGTATTAGTAACTAGGGATGTTGCAACCCAGGGTTGATCACTGGGTTCGTGGGTTCGAGTCCCACCGTACTTTCCAATATTACATACTGGCCCCTAGCTCAGTTGGCAGAGCGTTGGAGTGAAATCCCAAAGGTCCGGAGTTCAACTCTCCGGGGGCCAACCACATATCGGTGTAGCTTAATGGAAAAGCAGTGGTCTCCAAAACCACCCACCTAGGTTCGATCCCTAGTACCGGTGCCATAACGCCTTGGGTGGAGGTGTATAAATATCTACCCACCAATGAGTCGGGATTTTTTCCATGTTTTCCGTGCGACTTGCAAAAACACGTAAACAAAAATATGGACGTCGTGGTGAGATAACTCAGCGGTTAGAGTTCATATGAGTCGGTGGTTCAATTCCACCTCTCTCCAACACAACATGGCGGTAATGGCAAGCAAACCCGATTAAGGGTAAGCCGTAGGTTCGAATCCTACAGCCGCCTTTAATATGGTCAGATAACTCAGTTAGGATGAGTTCACGTGAGACGCTGGTTCGATTCCAGCTCTGACCAACTTACATACATGCCCTATTATGCTGCTAAAGAGTCAGCCCGGACTGTAAATCCGTACTTAATCGTCGAGTGGGTTCAATACCCTCATGGGGCACCAAAGAGGACGATGTTGGTTCGAATCCAACAAATTTAATTACGAAGACTATAAATAGTGCGCAATAGATATAGTTAGGGGAATATAATGATAGCTCAACGGTAGAGCATCCTCATTACATAAGCGCTATGTGGCCCTCAGCAAGGCCTAGTAATTGCTGGCAAACAATACTTTAATGGATCGTGTGAAATGTCCTTTAAAATACTCCTTATAAAATTGAGACTCGTAAGTAGTCATGGTGCCCTCGCTTCTTCGATATAACATTCGAAGGCCAGCTCACGTATTCGGTAAATCAAGTTAGGATGGTTTCGACATATTAAAGTTAACTTTGGATTTAAGTGTACTAGCAATACACTTTATATAATTTTAGAGTTTCATATTATACCTCCTTTTAATATGCAAATCGGCTCTATGGTCTTCGGCTAGAAATTGAAGACCTTACATAAGGAGATGACTATGTTTAAAGTAGGAGATAAAGTCAAAAAAATAACAGGCTCAAATATAGGTAGAATAGCAATAATAACAAGAGCATATAAAGCAAATGATGGAGACCTATATGTGCACGCACAATGGGAAAAAACATCACAAATATATTGTTACTATGCAAGAAGATTTGAATTAGTTCATTCACCTTCACTAATCACATCAAGACTTAAGAAGGCATCTCAACATATAACACAATAAGAAAGGAGTCCACTACATGAGTATTGGAATACTAGGAGCCGCCACAGAAGAAAGTGCCAACAAGGCAGTTAAACAGGTTCTCGTAGAACTTGGTTACAGGCGCAACATATTGCAAGAGCAATATAACAGGATTAATAACGATGATCCCTACAAAAAGGTACATCCAACCCTCAAAGAGCTAGAGGGAGTTTACGACTTAGCAATAGTAAACTACCCAAGTTGGTATGAGGAATTCGTGGACATGTTATCAGTGTCTATCGATGAAACTATTCCAGAAGAATTAAAGGAACAAATCAATACTGAATTTGAATCTGGAGAAGGTACTATACTTCAGTCAAAGAAACTAATTGATTTAGAAACGCAACTCAAAGAACTGACACCAGCTATATTTGACACTGGTAAATTCGCTAATGGACAAAAGTTTTTAAAGTATTGTAAAAAAGTATTTGAAGCTATGACTCCAGAGAATAAAGCTATTACTCAGGATCAAGATTGGTATAAGTTATTTGAATCAAAGAATACTACCAACTCAGAAACAAAGGTTGTAATTACGTCATCTAAAATTTCATTCTTAGCTATGGCATCAGTATTTGACAACCCAGACTATACTTCTTGTCAGGACCTTAGCAAGCACAAATACACAGATATTTATATCAATGGTATTGCTGGTAATCTATTAGATCAAAATAGTTTAATGTGTTACGTTACAAAAGGTAACATGAAAAAAATAAGATCAAAAGGAAACGTTGTAACTGAAGAGCATCAAACAATGATTGTAAGATTATTTTTGAGAATGCTAAAGTCTGATGGTAAATATTATATTGTACCCGACAGATCATATCCACATAAAACCTACACAGCCTCTATAGTAGCATTGTTAAAAGAACTATGCGAAGACATAGAGGATTTGGAAGTGGCTATGTTCGAAAGCTACAACGAAGAACAAAGTGGTTCATCAGATGAATTAAATATTGACACTGAAGATTCATTTATAGCAGTATATGATGGAGAGGAAGTTATACTTCCACAACCATTTATCTGGGACGATGGACTAGATGGATTCTCTGAAAGAAAATGTGGAGACAGTTCATGTCCAAATACAAACGCCAATGGATTATATAATTGCCATACATGCCCTAGAGGTGGGGCAGTTACAATGTTAGAATATCATGATAATATTACAAATATACAATCCTATCCAGAAGGTGGAACAAAAGTAAAAAGAACTAAATCAATTAGACGAGTAAGTCCATCTTGGAATAAGAAAGATAAAGAGGTATAATTATGCCAGCAGAGTATCTAAAGCAGTCATTAATACATCTTTTAAATATCCAAAGCTTTTCAAAAGAAGAAACTAAAGTTCAAGAATTTGTTATAGAACATTTAGTTAAATTTGGTTTCAAAGTACAAATGGATAATATCGGTAATGTATATGCAACTCGTGGAGAAACAGAATCTTACCCATTACTCAACGCACACATGGACTCTGTTAAGGGCTCATTTGGGCAAAGTAAAATCTTCAGAAGTTATTATGACAATTGTAGAGATTGTGGTTACAGCGATGCTGGGACAAAGCCATTCTGTTATATTAAGAATGAAGTAGTTAAATACCTCACAGCTCAGAATTGTCCAAAATATATTCACTTCGATGACTATGAAAAACAATATGGATATAAAGTTGGCGGTGAAGAAGAAGAACAGGAAGAAGAGGTTAAACTATTCGAACTGTATTACAACTCAAAAACAAAACAAATCACTAGCAATAAAGTGAGACCAATGGGTGGCGATGATAAATGTGGAATAGCAATTGCACTAGACATTGCCAAGTCAACAGACATCCCAATGAAAATACTATTTACAGTACAAGAAGAAATAGGTTGTGTAGGCTCAGAATATGCAATGAAGGCATACCCAACATTCTTCGATGATTGTGCTTATGGAATAACAATAGATAGACGAGGTGGTAATCACATATGTGTAACTACTGGCTCAGAAAGAAACGCTAATAACTACTTCATAGCTGAATTAGCTAAGTGGGCTGTTATTAGTGGAATCATGCCAGCATTTGAACGAGGTTTAATGAGTGATAATTACAACCTTAAATATCTAGTGCCAAACTTTATCAATGTATCTGGTGGTTACTATGATGCGCATAGAGACAGCGAATATATTAAATATGATGAAGTAAAACTCATAAGAACTTGGATAAAAAACTTTATATTAAAAAGTGATTTTGAATAAAGGTAGCTTGACATAGCGCTCAATATATGTTATAATATAAGTATAATACAATCATTATAACGAGGTGAAATTATGAGTGAAATATGGAAGGTTATAAATGGATATGAAAAATATGAAATATCTAATATTGGAAACGTTAGAAAAGGAAAATTATTATTATCACCGCAGGTAAATCAATGTGGATATATAGTAATAAGATTAACAAAGAATAAAAAAAGATATCATAATAGTATCCACAGACTAGTTGCTATTGCATTTATACCAAACATAGACAACCTAAAAGAAGTAAATCATATAGATGGAAACAAATTAAATAATGATTATACAAACTTAGAGTGGTCAAGTAGGTCGAAAAATATACAACATGCATATGATACTGGCCTGAAAATAGCATTATCAGGTATAAATCACCCACAAGTAACATTAAGCAAAGAAATTTGTTTAAAAATACAAGATGATTTAAACGAAGGAAAATTATCAAAAACTAATATAGCAAAAAAGTATAATACAAATAGAAAACTAGTGTATAATATACAACATAAAATACATTGGTCAATGAGGGATTAAATGAGACTATTCAGAGCCCGAGTACCACCTCACAAAGTATTTATAGATAGAGAGACCTTGAGGAAACTTTACGTAGATGAAAATCTTAGTACCTTAGAGATAGCAAAGAAACTTTCCATATCACGAGTCACTCTTCTCAGATTATTAAAACAGGAACGACTCAGCAGGAGGATTGATAACCTTGTTGATATTCATCTCAAACCAAATGATGACTAAAGCAACTCAAAAGTTAATAAACCTATTCGACATGACCTACATCTCAGTGGGAATTGCAGAAGGCAAGTTATGGCGAGTAGGTAAAGATACATTCCATACCCAAGGCTTAAAGCGTTGGGGAGGAAACAACGTATTTGGTATTATATTTTCTATACCAAATGATCAACTTCATATAAGAGAGTTGGATGCTTATTATAATTGCTCACTTAGTGCACTGCTAAAAAATCATATTCGTGATATGAATCACCGCAAAACAATTAATGTGATTCCCATAGACCCAGTAGATTTACACAATTTAGCAACACACCAGTACACTCTATCAGACCCTATCGAGGTCTGGGCTTGGTTGGGAAACAAAAATAACCAATCAATAAAAAATAGAATAAAGTACGACTCCAACAGAATAACGCACGGAGCAAACGTGGAAGCAATAAAACAAGCATTTCAACCTTTAAATAACTAATGCCAAAATGGCATAAACCAATTGTATCCTAGGAGGAACAATCATGAATTTAAGAGAATTAGCAGTAGCAGTAAAAGCATTAAAAGTAGCAACTGGAAATGCAACTGATGGCTTAATCATTGGTGTTGATACACTTTCTGGTGGCCCTTACACAGGAGACCTTCCAGCAGTAGGATCAATCCTTAAAATGGCTGGTGGAAAAACAAAAGTTGTTGTGGATGCAATCGCTTATGGCGATCACAACAATGATGGTAACTTCTACCCAGGAACAAACAGACTTGTATTAGTTGAGTTTGACCCTGAAACATTAGAAATCACTGGCGACAGAACAAATGCAGCATTCAAATCAATTAACAAAGCTCAAAACTTGGGTATGATTTTTGATTATGTTGTAGCACGTGAAGAAGAAATCTTCGCAGCTTCTGAGGCAGCTCAAGCAGCAGCAGATAAAGCTAGAAGAAATGCTGAAGCAGCAGCTACAAAAGCAAACATGGCAAGCTTCTAATCAGAGCTTGATTCAGGGCTGACTTCGGTTAGCCCAATTTTATTATTGGTAAATTGTTAGGAGACTGATTATGTTTAAAGAAGATGATAATGTTATAATTAAAAATGGTTCTTATAAAGGAACTATTGGAAAAATAAATGCAATGGGAGAACAACTATGTTCTATTAAAACAGATGATGGATCACTTTGCATATTAATTAAAAACATAGAAAAATATTATACTTCTATAATATGTAAAAGACTCATATCAGCCTCGAAAGGAAGATAATCATGGCTTACATTGAAAAAACTAGATTTTATCAAAACTCAACAGAAGCCCCAACTAAAACTAAATTTGGTTTTAAAGCATCATATATAAAACCAAAACAACTTACGTGGGCCGAAAAGCTTGCTCAGAAGTATGAGGGTGATTGGTTTGAATATAAATACACAGCATTTTGGTTTAGTGAAAATCCAAAACATTATACAGTTAAATTAGTTGCTGATGAAGGTATATTACAATTAGTATCAGAAGATGAAGAATATATTAGTGCTTTTTATACTAAAAGTGATTATGACCTTATTATTATTTTAAAAAATCTAATTAAAATATCAATAATAAAAACAAGATTAAGAAATACAATACATCGCTGATATAGCGGGAGAACTAAATGAATTTATTAGAAATGTTAAACGAAGATTTAAATACCGATAGCAACTCAAATGAACGACCAGGGTTCACTAAGTTTGAAGTAGGCGATACATTAATCACTGTATTGGCTATTGGAACACCTAGATGGACACACTTCATTAAATCTGCTGGCAAATTAACAGTTAACTGCCCAGGTCAGAATTGTCCTGTATGTTCTATCATTAGAGCTGCTAAAAAGAACGACCAAAAAACAGACCATAAATCAACTAAGAAGTATGGTATGTTAGTATATAATCACAACTCAGGTGAACTAGAAATCTTAGACCAAAAGATTACCTTCATCAGAAACTTCCAAAGTATGTTGCAAGAATTGAAAGAAGACGCTGCTGAAGCTATTATGGAAGAAAATCAAGAATTAACTAAAGAAGAAGCTATGGAAAAAGTAGATACTAGCGTTTATGATCCCACTCAATTCGTAACAAGAATTAGAAGAAAAGGTACTGGAATGAATGATACTGAGTATTCTTTTAAGAAGGCTCCTAAGTCAAATCAAAAACCAACACCAGAGGACATTGTTGAGAAAGCTAACGAACTTAATATTAATGAATTATGGTTAGTGTTAGACAATGATCAATTAAAACAATTATTAGCTGGAAAAACTCTTAAAGAAATTTTTAATCCTGAAGAAGCTGACGAAGAATCTGATGGACTTGGAGTAGACTTTACAAAATAAGTAGGTGAAATAATGGGAGATAAATTATCAAATTCAATTGAAGCGAAAGAAATAGTTTTGTATTATTATGAGATGCTAGAGTCACAAGTTGACAAATCAATAGCTCGATATATAAATATGGCAAAACATTTATTAAAGACATACTCAAAAGAAGAAGTGCTTTATACAATAGACCATTGTGTTAAACATCAACCTTCTGGGGGCATGTATAGTTTTGGATTCATTGGAACAATGATAGAAGAAATATCTGCCCAATATAGATCAGATGTAGCAAAAGAAATAATCAAGAAGGCTGAAGCTAACTCAAAAGAAATTGGTGAATTGCCCAAGGCTTCTGATAACTCTAAGAAACTTAAAAATTTCGGTATCAAAAAGGAGTTTGATTGGGATGCGTAAAGATTTAAATAAAATGGAACACCTCGAAGTATTAGCAGTAGGAAGTAAATTTTATGCTTCTGATGTAAACAAATATATGGTTTGTAAAAATAAATATCCAACTGTAATAAACATATATACTGACGAATGTTTTCAAAACTTTGAAAAAACAATAAAATGTAACAGCAATTGGTTTAACTCATTTAAAAATAAATTTTATAATATGGGAAGTGTATCAATAATCCGCATCAAGCTCAATCAGGCTGCTCAACGCCAATAGGCGGAGGGATATTATCAGCAATATAACGGCTGCTGCATCTGAGCGGCAAATATTAGGAATCTGCATACAGAACCCAGATAAAATAGTTAACTGCGAATCAGAAGGATTAATTTATGATCACTTCGGAATTGAAGCAAACAAATATATTTATATGGTTTGTATGTATTTATATGGTAAAAAACTCAAACCAACCCCAGCAATGATTCTAGAAGTCCTACCAAGCGATAGAGCTAAGAAAGCTGTTGAAGAAGTAGGTGGACTTGAATACTTAATGGGCTTTGATAGAGTTAGAGTTAAGTCTGAAAATATAGTAATGTATATTGAGAAGATAAGACAAGCACATACTCGTAGAGAAATCATAAGGATATGTGAAGAAACAACTAAAAAAATGGAAGATGATTCTGCAAATGTTCTTAACCCTGCAGAGCTTATATCAGTCGTTGATAAAAAACTAACTGACATTAATGTAGGTAGTGCATTATCAAGTGACGTCTACAAAATAGGTGATGACACAGATAGAATACTCGCGGAAAGGGCTGAAACCCCAAATGCAATACCAGGACTAGAAGTAGGCTTTCCTAAGTTTGATAGAATAACTAATGGAGGACAACCAGGAGATTTAATCTTTGTGGCTGCTCGTGCTAAAACTGGTAAATCAGTATCACTAACTAATTGGGCAGTTAAGCTAGGACTAATAGATAAACTACCAATTCTATATATAGACACTGAAATGGACTCTCGTGAGAATGAGGATAGGATAATAGCATTATTAACCGGAATACCTCACAGCGAGATAGTATCAGGGCTTTATATGTTAGACACTGAATATGGAACCTCAGAAGAGAAATTAGATAAAATAGCTGAAGCTAAACAAATCATGAAAGATGGTAATCTATATCATATATATATGCCAGGATTTACTTTAGAGAAAGTAGTAGCTATTACTAGACAATTTCAAATGCAACATGGAATAGTAGCATTATTCTTTGACTACTTAAAATTCCCTGCATCTGAAATGGCAACATTAAAAACAGTTCAAGAATGGCAAATGTTAGGATTCTTAGCAAGTGGATTAAAAGACCTTGCTGGAATATTAAAGATTCCTGTTTACAGTGCTGTTCAAGAAAATAGAAGTGGAATAGATACCCAAAGAAAGAATGCTGGGAACATAGCTGGCTCAGATAGAATACTTCAACTTGCAACTAAGTTAATATTCTTGTACAATAAAGACCCTGAAGAGATAGCTAAACATGGGCCTGACGCAGGCAATCAATGGTTATATATAGCATTTCAAAGGAATGGTGAGAGTGACGTTGATCCAATTCCATTAAGATTTTATAAAAATATATTAAGGCAGGTGGAAGTCTAATGAGAATTCGTGGAATTAATTATACAATTGGAGAAAAACTTATATTCAATGAACGAGAATGTATAGTAGTTTCATTTGATGAAATGGATAATTGGGAACCAATGTTAGTTCGATATACAGATGGTTCTATTGATGCAGACAACTATCAGGTTTGGGTTGACACTGACGATTTTGATTGTGAAGCTATACAAAAACCTTATATGTCATCAATCAATAAAAGATTATTAAAAGCAGCACGCCATGAATAACATCAAGTTTATAAAATCAAAAGCTGACATCAAGGCTATATTAGACTACTTAGGGGTTGACATTATAGAAAATGGTGATAGCTATCGTTCGTCTTGCCCAATCCACCAGGGCAGTAATAAAAGTGCATTTGATATAAATGCTGATACAGGAATGTGGTTCTGTCATACTAAATGTAAGCATGGAGGAGACATAATCGAGCTCGTACAAAGCGTTATGAAGATATCATTCTTCGATGCGTGCAAGCTCATAGCTGATGTATCAGGGTTTAATATAGACGAAATCAAATTCACTAAAGAAGAAGTATCATTATATAAGGAAGCAATGAAATGGTTCGATGCATTTAAGGAAGAATATAAATTCAAAGAATATCATCTTGAAATACAAGAGACATTTCCAGTAACTTCATATCGTGATTTAACTAAAGATATATTAGAGGAATATGGAGTGTTCTTTTCAAGAGACTTCATATTATCCTCTGGAAGGCCAACTCATAATAAAGTAGGATTCCCAATAACATTTCAGGGAACTATTGTTGGAGTTGACCTAAGAGCTACAAAAAGTAATGATAATGTAAAATGGCTACGTCAACCTAAAGGAATTGATTGTGGACATACATTATACAATTACGATAAGGTCTATGAATCAGAAGACAATTATGTAATAATAGTTGAAGGAATCATTGACTGCTTAAAATTAGTCCAATATGGATATAATGTTTTATGTACATTTGGAGCAAGCATAACGAATAGACAAAAGCAACTCATAGAAGACCTCGGATTAACTGTTTATATAGCTTATGATGGGGACGAAGCAGGCTTACATGGAGTAGATCAAGTCTTTGATAAACTTCATTATACATGTGATATATATTACATTGACATACCATTAGAATCTGATCCAGGCATGATGAAGGCCGATGAGTTCAAAGAGTTATTCGACAATGCAAAATTAATGAGGAGCAAATTATGAGTTGGAAAATTGGAGACAGAGTTAAAGTGAAAGCATTAACCCTAGAAAAATACGGAGATGCAATAAAAGTAGCTGGGTGCTACGGAACAATAACAGTTATAGGAAAAAGGCATTATGGTAAAAGTGCAGTAAATATAAAAATAGATAAATGTGACCATGAATATTCAAGGTGCACTTGGACAACTTGTATAGGTGCATTCAAATCAGAAACACCTCCAACATTAATCACAACCAAACTCAGAAAAGCTGCTCAAGGGAGTAAGTAACTCCCGGAGGAAACATGATTATTATTTTAGTAGGAAAAAGCGGCTCTGGTAAATCAACCATAATGAGACATTGTGTTGAGCAATTAAAACTCAGCATACCAAAGTGGTTTGTTACTAGAGAACCTAGAAATGATATTTCAGATGATGTTTACACATTTTTAAGTCCACGAGAGTTTTTAGATAAGCAACTCACAAACGAGATAGAAAATGCAAATGTATTATATGGTAACCTATATGGAAGCAATTTCCCAGATTACAAACATACTAATTACATTTCTATTATGGACGTTGAAGGTATGTGGAAGGCTAAAAGAAAATATGGTAAACATGTAATTGGAGTATTTATAGAATGCCCAGAACACGTAAGGGCTTACAGAATGTTGATGAGAGGAGACAGTACTGAAGATGTTACGTACAGATTAGGAACAGACCGCACAATGTTTAAAGGTGCATTTGATGTAACAGATTATAAAATAACTTCTCAAACTCCACGAGACGACATACGTGAATTAATCGATATCATAAGAGATATAGAAGAAGAGAATGGAGTTGAATTAATTGAGAAAATATAAAAAAGGTGATAGAGTAGAGTATAAAAATTTAGCATTTGATAATAGTAATGTAGCCGATGAAATAGGAACTATTATTGTAGATAATTATAATAGTGATTATGGGCATGATTGTTTAGTAGAGTTCGACAATGATATAGGTGGACACTCTGGAGATAATGATGAAGGCAAATATGGCCATTGTTGGTATGTTGATTCTACGTATTTAATATTAACTAAACCTAAATCAATAATCTATACAAAACTCACGGAGGCTGCCAATGGATAAAGCCTTTGTACATTTACACACGCATTCCGAGTTCAGTGAGCTAGATGGGCTGGCTAAGATTCAAGATTATATCGACAAAGCAATTAAATTTGGAATGACAGCTCTAGCAATAACCGATCACGGTTCAACTAGTGGCTCTTATGAGTTGTTCCAGCTTTGTAACGGAACTCCCATTAAGCCTATCCTAGGGACAGAATTTTATATAAAAACTGAATATGGGAGAGGGCATTTAATAGCTCTTGCAATGAATAACAATGGTTGGAAGAACATTCTAAAGTTGCAGAAATATGCTTTCTCAGAAAGAGGTTTCGACAGAAAACCATGTATTGATATGAAATCTCTTAGGCGACATAACGAGGATATCATCATAACCTCCGCATGTATAGCTAATCCAATCGGGTACTTGATAGGTCAAGACCGAGAGGAAGAAGCAATTGAAATGGCAATAGAATTTCAAGAAATATTTGGAGACAGATTCTATATTGAATTGCAGTCTTCTAAGATGGAACGACAGGATTATGCGAATAAGGGTTTAATCAGAATCGCTAATAAGATTGGCGCCGAGATGATCCTTACAAATGACTGCCACTACGTTGAAGAGGAAGATGCATATGCGCAAGAAGTTCTTCTAGCAGTTCAAACTAAAGCTAAAATGACTGATGAAAATCGGTTCAAATTCGACTCAGATGATTATTACTTTAAGTCATACGATGAAATGATTGAGTATACCTACTTTGACGAAGCAATAGCCCATAGAGCACTCCACAATACTATTGAGGTTGCAGATCGTTGCAACGCCACAATCGAAACAGGTTCTTACTTCCCATCTTATCATACCCTTCCAAAAGGTCAAGATGGTCAAGCTTTATTACGTAGAATGGTTACTAGACGCTACAAAGAGGATATAACAGGCGCTGGCCTGCACTCCAAACAATTTGCAGATGACGTAGCCAATGAGTTAGGCGTAATATGTAATGAGGGATTTGCCGACTACTTTCTTATAGTACAAGATTATGTAAACTGGGCAAGGCACAGTAGAATAATTGTTGGAGATGGGAGAGGCTCAGGTGCAAGTTCTAAGACAGCTTTCACAATAGGAATTACTGCAATCAACCCTGATAACTACAACTTGTTATTTGAGAGGTTCCTTTCAAACGGACGTATCCCAGATTTCGATGTAGACTTCTCAGATAGAGAAGCAGTTATAGACTATATAATAGAGACCTATGGATCAAACAACGTAGCAATTGTTGGTAGCTTCAATTACATGTCTACTAAGGCAGTCATAAGAAAAGTGTTATCTGCATTTGATTACGAGAGTTACTACATCACAGCCCTAACGAAAACCATAGATGAAGGTAGTGACTTGGAAAGTGCTTTGAAGAAAAGCGCTAAACTAAAAGGTCATTTTAGTAAAAACCCTGATGAACTAAAAGTTATAAGAAGACTTTATAATGTAATTAGTCACCCAGGTATTCATGCGGGTGGTGTTATTATATATCCTAATATTGCTGAATTAATCCCAGTTAGAACCTTGGGAGCAAATAGGAATAAATTAATAGCATACCTAGACAAAAGAGTTTTAGAATGGTTAGGACACGTCAAGTTTGACGTACTTGGCCTTGAGTCACTTACAGTAATGGAGGACTCAGTTAAATCTATTGCGATGGATTTAGGCACGAACATTGTCTTACATGATATAAACTACGATGACCAAAAAGTTTATGGTATGCTTACTCAAGGAGATGTAAGTGGTATTTTCCAACTGGCAAATCAAGCGGATATGTTAATGGAGCAGAAACCAAATTGCTTCGACGACATAATCGCAATCAACGCTTTCTTAAGACCTGGTGTGGGGGATTGGGAAGAATATATATCTAGGCGTAATGGAAAAGCCTATTATTTACATCCTTTGAGAGAGCCATATCTTAAAGAGACATGTGGTATCATAGCATACCAAGAGCAATTTGAAATGGACTGTAAAGTATTTGCTGGATGGTCTATAGCATATGCAGATAAACATGTTAGAAAAAACTACAATTTAGCTGCTGACACAGAGCTTCAGGAAAAGTTTATGAAGGATGGCAAGAGTCTAGGATTCTCAGAGGCTCTACTGACACGTATTTGGAGTGAAATACTAATGGCTGCTACAGGTGGCTATTCATTTAATAAATCCCATGCAGCGTCTTATGCAATCCTAAGTTATCAATCAGCTTGGTTAAAATATAACTACCCAGCTCATTTCTATGCAAGTCTTATGACTAAAGAAGGAGATGATGCTACTAAGTTATCTAATTTAATAGCTGAAGCTAAAAGAAAGAAACTAGAGATATTACCACCGGACATAAATAGTTCTACAGAAAAGTTCGTAGCGAAAGGTAATAAGATTTATTACAGAATTACTTCAATTGTACAAGTTGGACCATCTGCAATCAAATCAATTATCTTAAGTAGACCCATTAAAAGTATAGAGGAATTAATAGAAGCTACAACCCGAGCAAGTTTAAAAACAAATGTTATAATGAACTTGATTAAGGCTGGATGCTTTGATTTCCAAAACACTAATAGGTTTGAAGTACTTAATCTGGCTCAGAGAGAATTAGAAATCCCTGAAGAGAACTATCCAAAGTTTAATGACATTGAGAAAGGTAGATTAGAAAAACAAGGATTAGGAATTTATTTAACTAATCACCCACTTGACCAATTCTATTATAAACCTTTCTATGATATTGAAGACAAAACAGTAGCTATTACGGCTGGTGAGGTTGTTGATGTATCAGAGATTAAAGATAAGAACGGAAATCTAATGGCTTTCGTTACCATCTCAAATCAATACGGAAGTATTAAATGTATAATATTCTCTAGTAGTTGGGATAACAAAATGAAAGAAACATTCATGCTTAATGAATTTGTAGCTATTAAGGGCACCAAGTCCGGAACAAGTCTACTTATAATTAAAGCGACAAAAATGGTATTGGAGTAGTTTATGACATTTTATGAATTTACAAAAATAAAAGAAAGATTTTTTAAAAAATATAGAGGACTAGTTAAAGCAACATATAATGATTCATACATTAAATGTTTAGGATTAAATGATCATGGAGATGTTATGGTTGATTCATCTCGTATGTATTCTATTTATGCAAGTTGTGTATATCCAAAATTTAAATTAAACAAAAATGATAAAATACAATTATATGATGGAGAAATTGTTTATTATGTACAAGAATTAAAAAACACATTTCATATATCTTGTAAAAAAGAAATATCAACTAGATTTAGAAAACATATTAGCCCTTCACATATAATGTTTATAAATGATAAACCAGTTTATAAAATTTCAGTTATACATTCAAAACTAACCCAAGCCGCAACGAGGTAAAATGAAATGTAAAAATTGCAACACAGAATTATCTGCATTTCCAGTGACCTGCAAAAAATGTGATGAAGCTTTATGCGATACATGCAGTCTTGCAGAAGGTGGAATATGTAATGAATGTTCTGAGAAAGAAAACGAAACACCTGATGTATGGAGAAGGTCTTGGCTGACTCAATACGATGTGTGCCCTTATATGGTTTATAAAATGGCCGTAGAAGGTATAGTTTCAAAAGGTAATATATGGTCTAAAGTGGGAAATATACTTCACGATATATTTGAGGAAGCATCATTAAACAAATTACCAAGAGATCAAGAAGTTTTATATTCTGAATACTTAGTTAGATTCAATGAACACATTGAGACTGATGAAGGTAAACAAATGGTTAGTGACGCACAACAATTGGTTAAAGGCGACATAATAGAAAAGATGAAGACTAGAGGAAATTCTAGTATAGAAACCTATTTAGACTATGAAGCTAACTCACCAGACCCATTATATACTGAAGTAAAACTATTCTTAGATATAGATGGTTGCAAAAAAATATCAGGTACAATAGATAGAATTAATCAACTGGATGACGACGAAGTTGAAATAGTTGATTATAAATCTGGCAAGTGTTATTATGGTAAGAAATTATCGAATGATTTACAGGTGCCAATTTATATATTAGCCTATAAACAAAAGTATGGAAAATTACCAAAACGATTTGTATTTATATTTGTAGAAGATGGGAAGAAGAGGATTTTCGAGAGGATTGATGATGACAAATATTCATGTACTGTAGTTAAACGAGAATATATTATTAGCCTACAAGAAACAATTCGACATATTAAGACCATCTTTGCAAGAGTTGCAAGGGGTAATTGGAATATACCTGAAAAAATTAATTCATTCCATTGTGCTAATTTTTGTGACATAGCAAAAGCAGGTCATTGTGCTGGAGCAGATGATCAGAAATGGATTAACCTCCGGAGAACACCATAATGAAAATGATAACAGTTTATGACATTGAAGGTATACCAAGCTCAAAAATAGGATATTCTAAAGAACTATATACATTTGACGAGATGATTCATTATAAAAATTATGATGAAGCTGAATTGGAAAATGATAGAGATATAGAAGAACGAGATAATCCTAGTGGTTGGGTATTACAAGAAAGAAAAGATAAGAAATGGATTTTTGTTCCTGTTTATGAGTTTGAAGAATGGGAAGAAATTAAACATAAGTGCTCTGGTAATTGTGCCAATTGTACTTGCAAACATTAGAAAGGAAAATAAATGGTAACTATTTATTTGATAACACTAGTACTAAACGTTTTATACTCAATTTATTTTTCTTCATTAGATAAATATAAAGATAAAATGTTATCAAAACTTTTAATATTATCCTTATTACCAGTATTGAATATTCTTGTATTAATAATATATTCAATCTCGTTAATAACAATATTATCAGCAAAGCCTTAATAAAGGCGGAGGTACACAATTAAGTATGTATCGAGTGACTACGATGGCAGTCACAAAACAGAATTAAAACTAGCCTTTATAGGAGACCTGCACATAGGTCATTTAAGTTTTAATGAACGTATTCTACGAATGATATTTGATGAGATTGATTCAGATATCGATAACTATCGAATTTTGTTGATGGGCGATTTATTAGAAACAGCTACTAAATCTTCAGTCGGAGCTGGGATATTTGAGACTAATTTGACTATCGAAGAGCAGGTTGAACGAGCAAAAGAATTATTCATGCCTTATCGTGACATAATTGATGGTATTGTAGAAGGCAATCACGAAGCCAGAATTTATAAAATGACAGGAATAGATATCACTAAAAGACTTGCAGAAGCCTTAGATATTCCATATCTTAGATACACAGGCGTTGTTAAATATAATGTCAATGGTATTAGATATATGGTTAATGTATGGCATGGTGCAGGTGGAGGAGGAACAATAGGTAACTCCTTTAACAAATGTATTAGTATGGCTAAAAAAACATTATCAGATATATATGCAATGGGGCATACACATAAACTTGGAGTTACATCTAGACAATTCACAGTTCCTAGAACAGTTCAAGTTGAAGAAATAACTCAACATTTTATCTTAACTGGCTCAGCATTAGACTATGATGAGTCATATCCAGATGGAATGGGCTTGGAGAGGGTTACCCCAGGGTTCCCTATAGCTACTATGAGCGGTAAAAAAAGACACATAGATGTAGCCTTAAAAACATACAGTGGCTAAAAAACCAATAGTAGATGAACTTAAGTGGGAAGCCCCACAAAGACCTAGACAAAAGTTAAAGTTTTCAGTACCAATTCCACCCTCAAGTAATAATGCATTTTATAACGGAAGGCGTGGAGTTAAAACTTTTGCAAAACTTTGGATGAGCAGATGTAAGGCTCATGTTCTCCAAATAATAGCTGATGAAAACTGGAAGGAGGAAGGTGAAGAAGTATGGTTTTATATAGACATGATTTTTTACTTTCCTGATAAAAGGTTTAGGGATAATCATAATACATTTAAAATATTTTTCGATGGGCTGCAAGGAACTTTCATGGTGAATGACTATTATATAATGCCAAGAGTATTTGGTTGTTACCTTGATAGAGATAAACCTAGAGTGGAAGTTGTGATAACAGCTCAAACAAAAACTAATCATGAAAAATATAAGAATGGATTTAATAAGAAGAAAACCAATGAGGTGACGAATGTTAAAAAAACCAACAGCGTTTAGAGTTCAAGTTACATTAAGATATTCAGATGACACAGGAAGTACAATTGAACAAACAATTAATGTTTCAGAAGAACAAACATACGCTGACTTTATGGATGCTATGGCTAAAGCTTACGAAGTTGTAAGATTCACATTTGGCCCTGAAGTATACGATGAGTTATATAAAGAAAAACCAGAAGTAGAACCAGATGGCGATTCTGCTGATGATACAGACACAGAAGAGCAATAGGAGACTATTATGACTAATAAAGAAGTAAGCAAAATCATGGATGTATTTCTAGAAAACTTTGACGACGTTTTGGCTGTAACAGTAGTTGAAAGAATAACTGTAGTTACATTGATGAGTGGCAATACAGGGTTTGCAGTTAGAAAAAAAGGCGACGTTAATAAACCCTACAATGCTATGAAACTAGCTTATTATAGAGCTCACGAAAATAAAATTCTAGAGAAATTATAATATGTCATATTTAATTATATTTGGAACAATGCTCGGGTTATGCTTAATCGCATTTCTCTGGGCTTGGTACAAAGAGGGAAAAGTATGAAGATAAATGCTATACAATTTATGGGCGGTCACTTCATCTGTATGATGGATAGTGGTGAAGGCATAGATAAAGATTTAATAGAAGGTGACGTTAGAGTAGGTGTATTAGTTGAATACGTAAGCACTGGTAAATATATAGTAACTGGAGCAGCACCTGAAGAGTGTAAAGTCTGAGGTGATAAATAACCTACTAGTTAGTAGAGGAAAAATAATGATATTCAAAGAGGAGTTCACACCATTAAACAAAATAAACCTATTACAAAAATGGATCATACTACAAAGTACAATCTACTACAAGCTCAATCAAAACATTGTAAGTGATCATGATTACGATGCAAACTCAGTTCAACTAGTGAGCCTTATGAAGGCCTATCCAGAAGAACTAAAAGAATCGAAATATTATTATGTGATGGCAGACTTTGATGGTTCAACTGGAATGGATTTATTCAGTAGGCTTAATATTGAAGATGAAGTAGAAATGTGGACATTGGCAAGGTACTTCGTAGGGTAGGAGAAATTATGAGAATACAAAATATAGAAAGTAAAAATTATAAAATAAACGAGATAATAGTTAAAACAAAAGCAAAATTATTTAAAGATTGGGAAATTGGAGATGTATTTATAGTGCAATTTAATAGTTCATATTATAGAAGTAAAGAATTAAAAATAATTAATCTAACAAAAAATACACATGTATTTAAATCTCTTGCTCAATTTGAAAATATCATTCAATGCTTTAATATTATACTAGCGGAGGAATATTAAATGTTTGAAAAATTAATTAAAGAAAGATCACTATCGATTGTAATATTAGGTGTATTAGCAATAGCAGGTATTGCATTAGGAATGGGAGAAATCGTATTACTAGTTGCAGGTGGCCTATTAACATTCATCAACCCAGATAGTAAATAAGGGAGAAACAATGTATTATTTTAAAGTTAAGATAAGCTGGCTCAAGGATTGGGAATACTTAACATATCTCAGAGCCCAAACAGGTGTCACAATAGAATCAATAGGGCTTGTGTGTTACAAAGTAAGCTTTGATAATGCAACACTATTCGATGAAGCTAAGAAGTCCTTACAGGGCTGTATAACGAACTACAGTATGTATGCAAATATAGATTTATAATAAAAATAGGGCCTTCGGGCCCTCTATAGTTATAGTAGTTAAGTACTTCGTACTTCAAGCTAAAGCTTGTAGGATGCTTTCTCAAAGAATCTTTTATTCCCTCAGCCCTCATCACCCACTTCCGAGCCAGCAAATAATATTATTTTTTAATAATACATACTTTTTCCTAGATGCTTGGTTGCTTATGAGAAGCTTTCATCTAAGTATAACACATAAATCGGCATTTGTCAAGTTTTACATAAATACTGGTACTAATACCTACTATTAAGACCTGGTACTAACATGAGGTACTTAATGAAAATATTAGAATTATTCAGTGGAACACAATCAATTGGAAAGGAGTTTATAAAAGCTGGTCACGAAGTCCTAAGTATAGAACTCAATCCAGCCTTCACAGAACCACCGTACAATCTCAATCAATGGACTGTAAATATAATGGATGTAAATGTAAATGAAATTTATGAAAGACTTGGTGGAAAACCAGACGTTATATGGGCAAGCCCAACATGCACAACTCATTCAATAGCAGCAATAAGTCATCATAGAACTAGGTTAGATTGTGGGATATTAATCGCTAAAAGCGATAAAGCAAAAGCTCATGATATAATCTTATCTAAAACAATTAATTTAATAATGACAATCAAGCCTACCTACTGGTTTATAGAGAACCCAAGAGGAGGTATGAGAAAGTCAGCATTAATGCAATTTATAAATAAGAATAGACATACTGTAACATATTGTCAATATGGTGATACAAGGATGAAACCAACAGATATTTGGACTAATCATCCTAATCCAGAATTTAAACCAATGTGTAAAAATGGAGCTCCTTGTCATGAGGCGGCATCAAGAGGTTCAAGAACTGGCACACAAGGTTTAAAGGGAAATTTGGAGAGGTCTATTATTCCAAATAAATTATGTAAACATATAGTTGATATATGTGAATAATAACTTAGTACCAGGTCCTAATAGGAGGTCATAATGTTTTATATAATATGCTACATAACTCAATTAACTTTATATACAATAATAACATTAATTATTTTTGGAATACTATTTAAAATAATGATGTGGATGTTTTTACAATAACACACCTACTACCAACCCACAGGAGGCTCACATGAATATATATTACGCTCACTGTATGAGCATTTACCACACAAAACAAGAATCAAGAGACTTAGATTTAATATCAAAACTATTTCCAAATGATAACTTATATAATCCATCATTAGATAAGGTTAGTGAACAAGGTTATAAAGAATTTGGAATGGATTATTTTTTAAACATAGTTAAATCATGTGATCTATTAATATTTAGACCACTACCAAATGGAGATATCCCAGCAGGAGTTTATAAAGAAATACAAGCAGCTCGTGACAACAATATATCAATACTTGAGTTGCCAAGTTTTTATAAAAGAAAATTATCTATAGAAAATACAAGAAATTATTTAAAAGAAATAGGATTCAGATAGGAGGTCACATGTCAAGGTCATATAAGGCCCCAATGGTCAAAGACCATAACCCAGGAATGAAACAATTAGCCAACCGCAAAGTTCGCATCACAAAAGATATTCCAAATGGAAAAGCTTATAAGAAAGTTTTTTGTTCTTATGATATATGTGATTTTATGTGGTGGTCAAACGACCCAATAGATAGGAGGAAATAAATGTTCATACTAGAACTACTCACAACAATACTAGGCCTATTCAAAACCTACTTAACAGGTAACAAATGGAGATACGCACCACTCATAGGAGTCGTAGGTCAAGTCTTCTGGCTCATTGTAGTTGTTGAGGCAGCCCAATGGGGCTTGCTTCCGGGTGTGATTATCTATACGTTTTTATATATTCGCAACTTTATTAAATGGTCAAAAGATGATGATGAAATGGTTACCGATCTCATAAAAGAAGTACATGAATTAAGAGAACAATATCATTATAGCGTTATGTATAAGAGTCATTATTATGATGAGCAAAATAGAATGCAAAAAGCCTACAATGATAAAACAGATAAACAAAAAGAACGATTATTAAAATGGTACAAAGCAAGATTGATCAGACAAGAAGAACTATTCAAAATCAAATATAATATTCAGGAGGATAACGATGAATGATAAAAGATATTTAATAGGAGTTTTAATATTATTATTAGGAATATTCCTAATATTCTCAGCAAACCCATTCGCACTCGCAGCAGGAATCTTCTGTGTGTTCGTAGGGCTTGTGATGATAAATACTAGTTGGTAGGAGGAATTATGGATTTAAATATTAAAGAATTACAAAAAATAACAGATACAAGTAAACTTATTGCAATGCAAGAAGCAATAGAAAATATAAAACAAAATGTTGATTTAGAAAAAATAAAAGAACATATATATAGAGAAGCAAAAAAAGGTAACAACTATTTAAATGTTGGAATATCATTATTAAAATGGGCTTCATCTAGAGATGCAAAAGCGGCAGAAATATATTTTAGAAATAATCTAAAAGGATTATATGTATCTGCAAAAATAGATAGTATGCGTATAGTTGTTCTCTTACAATGGTAAAATAAAAAAGGGGCTATTACGCCCCAATCACCCTACAGAATAAATAGTATGATCCCTAACATCAATGTAATTACAGTAACTATACTGGACACTAACGTAGCAATCATGACCTTATCCTTGGTTCTGAGAATATTCATGATAGCTTTAATATCAGTCTTAATCTCACCTACATCATCCTTATTGGCCCCAATAGAACCTTCATTATGAATAACTCTCTCCATGATTTCTCCTTTCACCTTCTCATTACCAAGCTCTACAATAAGCTCAACTTCACTTCTAGTTATTTCAGCCATGACCCACCTCCAGGCTATCTACGGTCTCTCTCAAGTTCATTTAATACCTTCCTATAATTAAATTTCTCTCTATCATAATTCAAGAATCTTAAACCAGTTAACTGAGCAAGCAATTCCAAACGTCTATCATAACCTTCTTTCTTGCCAAGTTTCATAGCGTTACTCAATGGGCCTATTTGTTTAGCTATATGTCCAAGTTTACTATTAAGTTCTGTACCATAATATGAATCATAATCTAATGCCAGCTCAACAGGAGCTTTTAAGAATGGGCTTAATCTACCGATAAGGTCTTTAACGCTCAATGATAAATCTTGGAATGGTAAGTTAGGATTAAATATATTAACTCCAGCTTCACCAGTTCCCGGTAAGCTAACCCAATCTTCTGCAAATTCTCCAGCATCTCTGCCACGTTCAAAACTAATGTTCTCATCACCTGTATTAGACCTGTCGAGGGCTTGAAGGCCTTTAACGAATGGTCTGTACTTCTCAGGGTGTTTGATAACTTGTTCCATTTGTAGTGGGATATTTTTCTTACCCCAAGTCCAGAATGGAATAGCTCTTCTTAATACTTCCTTCTCAAATACAGTTGCATTCTTATAATCAAATAAGAATTTATTTGTCATTTCAGCAGCTAATTTAGGTTCAACACCCTTTTCAAGATGATGTACAAAATTAAGCATCTTATCAAGATTCTCAATATAACTACCAACCTTAGTACCAGCTTTATATGGTATGAACTCAGTAGTTGATCTAGGGTCAAACTTAGCCCATTTACTATTTGTAACCTTACTAGATTCCATAAGTTGTCTAATCTCAAAACCGAATTGACCAGTATCAAGGACATCTAATTGAGTTGCAATTTGCATTAACTCGTCTGCATCAAACCCACTTATTAACTCATCAGAAGTACCAGACATAATGCTAGCAATTCTTTTACGTTCCTTAAATGAGAATGACTTAGCGCCTATATCAAGATAAGAATTAAAACTATTACCAAGTGCATTCCTTGAGTGAAATGAAGGATTAACAACGGTTACATTAAGTTTCCAAAGGTGTAGGAATTTATCATACACATCTAGGACTTTCTGTACGTTCTCAGCCTTTTGATATTTAGATGTTTTATTAAAATGTTGTCTAACATTATCATCCATAGCTCCAACTTTAAAAACTCTTTTACCATCTTCACCAACCTTACCAAAGGCCCTATCAGCTCCTTGAGTAATCTCGGCATATAAATCTTCTGAATTGTAATTTACTTTTATACCAAGGCCTTCTAGGCTATCATTTATAAACCCTGATGTTAATACTTGACCTTCAGGTACGCTACCTCTAAAGAATTTAATTAAATCTTCTTTAGGAATTACAGGAACATCAGTTCCAATCAAAAGTTTAGTAGGAGAATATTCTCTAGTAACTAATTCCCAAACTGTATTGGCATTCTTCTTATCAAATAAATAATTATCATGTCGTATTGCACGCTCAGTTAAAGCGCTAACAAGATCATCTTCAAATAAATCTCTAGGAACAAAGTTACCTGAATCATTACCAAACACATCTTTAAATGTAGGTGGTTTGCTATTTTTAATTACATAATCATCCCAAGACTTTTCAAATTGTTTAATACTACCTTCCCATTTACGTTGTAATTGATTAGCAACAAATGGTCTACCATCAGAACCTACAACAGCATCCTCAACTAAATCTACATAATTATTAAATAAATCTCTATGCTTTTGTTTAACTATATGTGGGAAATATGATTTGATTTTATTAGATTGCTCTGAATTACCAATAAACTCAAGTTCTTTTCTAATATTTTTAATAGCATCTACGAGCGGTGCATCAGACTCTAATAATAAATCATCAGCAAGCTCAGTACCTGGAACAGTTTTCCAATTAACATATTGATTATAAGATTCTCCGAGTTGGCTTCTAGCATAATCATCTAACTTATTGTCTCTGAAAGCTTCACCAAGTTCAATTCTTAATTTCTTGGCTTCATCAATATTTCTAATAAATACAGGATTTTGTAACGTCTCATCAATAGCCTCTATCTTTTGAGATATCTTTTTATTTTGAACCCAATAGCCCTCTTTGGTCTTTTGAAGATTAACTTCAATAGCTTCAGAAATATCATCAAGTTCACTAATCTTAACATTAGTTCGTTCTAATAATTCATCATAGAATACATCATAATCTATTTGAGGAATGACGCCAGTCTTTACCCCATCTTCCATAATATCTTCAATGATTTCTTTCTCAGCTTTAGATAAATCTTTCAATTTTTTATCTGGGAAATACTTCTTCATAACAGAACGCTTATAACTTCTAACTTGTTTTTTATCAATACCATTCAATTGTCTAACAACAGAATCAAAATCAATATTTAAATAATCTTCTAAATTTCTAACTTGCTCAATAGTGATATCATAAGTCTTAGCTTTAGCTTTTTGAGAATCAATTACACCTTGTGCATAATTCTTTTCCTTAGCAGCTTTAATAGTTTTATCTGTTATAGCATCAATATTCTCTTGTTGAGTTTGTTTAAATAAATCATTTAAATTACCATCAAAATAACTAGCTTTAGCTTTATTGCTATCTCTAAGTTGATCAGCTAACTTCTTAGCTCTATTATACTTTTTACTCTTTAATAAATCTGCTGAGTCAGCGAATTCATCAAGAATCTCAGGTCTCATAGTATTCTCAGTAACCTTATCAAATGCAGCGGCCTTGCGCAATTCCATTGGAGATGCTTGACCAATACTTTTACCATCACCTAATTCAAATTCATCTATTAACTTTTCTAATTCATCATCAGACTTATAAAGTATATCTAAATCATCAGCATCATATTGTGCTCTAGTAAATGCTTTAGTAGTGCTATCGTTATAAGGCTTGATTAAATCAGAACCTTCTAATAAAGCTTCAGAAAATACTTCAGTATCACCAGCCTTTTGAGATATATTATCTATATCTTCCCAAGGATCAAACTCAGCATGTCGTTGGGCTCGTGTGAAGCCACCTGGATAATCACTTCTCAATATATTTTCAACCTCAGACTTACTAAGAGTTGAATACATATCAGTAGCATCGACTTGGGCTTTAGTCATTAAATTGTTTTGAGAAAGCTTGAAGTTTCTCTCAGACATAATTTTATTAATCTCAGCTAATTCAACTATACCCTCGTTAGAAATAGTATCATTAGTTAATTGAGATTCTAATTTTTTACGCTTGTCAACTAATTCGTTCCAGTTTTTACCTTTAGCAGCTTTTTGTTTAGATGTTTTTATTAAGGCATCAGACTTATCTATATTTTTAATAAATAGGTCTAATCTTTCGGGCTCATTAATAATAAGTTCATCTATTCTTTGGAATTTCTCAGTTTGTGCTTTCTTAGTAGCTTTAGTTAAATCATCACCAGTTAAATCTGCAAGCCCAACTAACTTCTCATCAAGCTCTACTTCGGCTATTGATTTGGCCTCATCATATCCTTCACGTAATGTTTTAGAATAATCAAAGAACTCATCGGCTGTTCCATTAGCATATACATCTAAAGCCTTCTTGAGTTGGTCATCGGTTAATGAAGTTCTCAAAGGCATCATATCAAAATCATTCTTCAATACAGAATTTTTATTTATAACATCAGATAATCTATTGTACATAGTTTCATTACCACGTTTAACTTCTAAAAATGTATTAACAGATTTACTACTTGTAGCATAACCTTTACTAATATCACTCATAGGTTTATTAAGATAATCATTAAAGCTGTAACTTGTATTATCAGCACCTCGTAATATATCACCAGCCTTTCTAAAGCCATAAGGTGTGTTAAGGAATTTACCATCGACATTATATTTATTTCTATATTGAACAACTTTCTGTTTTGCAATTTGATCTTTAGCTTCGTTATTAATATCAAATAAACTTTGTTTAATCTTCTTTTGATTATCAACAAGTAATGCTCTGAACTCTTTAGCTTTGTTTAATTCAGCAGTAGCATTACCTCTCTCAAGTTTTGACATAGCAGATATAAGTTTATCTTCATCATCAACAAGAGTTGATTTCTGTCTCACAAGGTCATCATAATAATCAACAAGTTTAGTAGACTCGTCTAATTCTTTAGAATATTTTGTGATTAACTTTCTACCAAATTCATTATCAATTAAACCAGTTGTAACTAATTTCTCTCTCCATAAATCAGTATCATCTAATATATCAACAATTCTAAGTTGTTGGTCCTTAGTAAGGCCAGCACCAAGTTTTGCCATCTTACGCTTACTAGAAACTATTCCTTTAGCAAGGCTAACTGAATGTCTATTTCTAATATCTTGAGCGGCTAATGTTCTAGCTGTTTGACCTATGTCATATTTAGCAAGAGTTTTAATAGCGGCTCTATTGTCTAATTTTTTAAATACTCCATTATTTTGAATAATATTTGGAATAGAATTTATATAAGGAGCAACTGTTTTATCACCAAGCATTCTCAAAACATCTTCATTTACAACAACCTTCTTATGTTTACCAATACCATAAGATAAGTTATCACCAAGGCTTTGACCAACACCTGCTAGTTTATTAACTCTTTTAATAAAGTCATCAATACTTTTTTCAGTTATACTTTCACCCATATCAAATAAAGTCTTTCTAGCTATATCATGAGTCAAACCTTTACCTGCATTAGCGGCAGCTTTCTTAGCTAATTTCTCAGCAACTTCTCTACCAAACTTTTCAGTTAATTCAGCGCTAACTTTAGCTCCGACCTTGGCTGTTGTTTGAGTTCCTTTTAAGAACGCACTAGTACCACCTGATACATAAGTTAATGGATCAAGTAATACATCACCAGCAAAGCCAACAACGCCTCTAGCAACCTTACCGAGTTTTGAGGTAGGGTTCCATCCCATCTCAGAGAATACATCTGTAAAACTAGCTTCGCCTTCTTCAAATCCTTTACCTAACGGATTAGCAGCTCTAAGACCACCAATAACTCCACCTAAAGCATCTATTGTACGAGAACCAATTGTGAATGGATTAAACACCCAACCATCACGTTTAATGAATCCTCTAACACCACCAGCCACAGCATATTGTCCAACTTGTAATGCATCAAAGACTCTATCAAGGCCTGAACGACCATAACTAGATTGAGCCTTCCAATTAGAATAATAATCATTAGATACATTAGTAAATGTTTGAGGTTGAGATGGCTTGAATGTTTTACTTACAGGATCGCTTCTAGTATAAGAACCAAACCCTGGAATGGGTTCGGCCTTAACACTTTCCTTCTTTTTCTCATATGCAGATTGATTGAATAGTTCATTTCCAAAAGCCATATCTTACCTCCAATTATTTACCTATATTAATAAATGATTTAACTTTTTCCCAAGCACTTGCAGACTCAGAATCAGTAGCATTGTTACCACCCATAGCAGTAATCCAATCTTTCAACTCGCCTGACTTAGCATCAATAGCTTTATCTATTTCAGGTTTAGTTATTTCATTTACATTCTTATCTTCAATACCAAACCATTTAGGAGATAGAACTTCAGTCCAGAATATTGCGTCATCGTATTTTTCATATACGTCATCAGCTAAATCTTGAGGTGTTGTAATTGTATCAAAACCACCAAGTTCTTCCATCTTGTAATTCATAAACACTTGATATTCTAATTGTTCTTTAGAAATCTCAGCACCTTTATTCATAAGGTTGATTTGAGTTGTTTCAGAAAGTTCTGCTAATTCTTTAGTTCTTTCGAAATCTAAAGTAGAAATTTTTTCTTGTTGCTTAACATTAAAATTTGCCATTCTAAAATCAAACTTCTGTTGTAATCCCATCATCTTCATAGCATTATCATTACCAACACCAAGTCTATAAAGGGCGGCAGCGTTATTAACTGCATCTCTATCAACATTCCATTGATTTTGTTGAGCAGCCATCGCAAATGAATTTCTAAAATCTACATCAGTCTTCTCTAAAACATTAGCAAAGTTTACATCTATCAAATCAAGTTGATTCTCAAAATCTTGTGCTTGTTGAGAAATTTGGAATTCTTGAATATCTTCTCTATCTTCAACTTGGAACTGTCGTTGTATACCAATCTCTTGTCCTCTAGCGGCAGCGGCTGCATCAGCAGCGGCCCTCTCAGAACCAGCGGCTGTAATCTTTTGAGCTGTTGAAGTTTTAATTGCAGATATTCTATCAGTTATATTTCCAAGTCTAGTTGTTCTATCTTGGTCATTCTTAAATCTAAGACCTAAGCCTTCTCTAGCAATTCCTTGGGCAATACCCTCGGCTTGTTGAGAACTTGCAATACCTCTACGTTGAGAACTAACTTTACCTCTTTGAGTTTCATCAAAAACGCCTTTATTAATTCTTTCTAAATTATCTAAATAATCTTGTTCAGCTTGTGCTCTAGCCTCCTCTTGAGACTGAATAGCAATTGTTTCTTCAGCTTGAAGGTTTCCAATTGCACCTTCTTCAGCTAATCTATTGGATTCGCTAAGTTTAGCAATATAGTCGTCAATAGCGGAAGCCAGTGTTGTGTCATCATCAGTTACTACACCATCACCATTTGTATCGCCTGTGACAGCATCTATAGTACCTGCAACAGACCCTGGGCCTTTCTCAGCAATTGCATTACCTGCAACTATCTCATCAATTGGACCAGTAGTTCCAACAGTAACTCCACCAACTAACCCTGTGCCAGTTGCGGGTGCGGCGGTAGATGTAGTAGTACTTCCATTCTCCGCTTTTATTCTATCAACAATAGCTTTACCTAAACCAGTAGAAGGTGTAACTATTTTATTTGCATTATCATCTATTACTAGTGCCATTAATTATCACCTCTACTCATATTTATTTGCTAGCACACAAAAGTCCTTTCCGTTCCATGTTGGCCCTACGTCCACATGACACCTGTGTAAATAGTAATTGCCTCTACTATTTTTCCTATAATAAAATTTAACATTTGTAAATCCAGCTTTCTTAAAGATACCTATAAGGTTTGTTTTACCAAATCTATAGAGGCTCCCTTTGAAGTCCACGGCAAGTCCTTTCAAGTGATAACTATTAGGGCTACCTCCGACAGCTTTGTTAAATCTAATTGTTCTAAATCCACTAGTTATCATCATTGATCCTATTCTATCTCTAGTATATTGTAGACCATCTAATAACTTTGGATCGGGCAACATAACGCTGTTACCATCTAATTTGTTTATAAACTCAATAAGATTAAAATTCTTTCTGAGTTGTATATTACCAACCATGTTAATTAACATTATATCACCTCTCTATAATACTTCTACTGATGTAACTATACCTGCAGTTGGTGTGGTTGAATAAGACCAACATATGGTATTTGTTCCAGCAACAATAGTATACTCATATTCGTATGGAGCAGATGCATCTTCTGATAACTCTAAATAACCAATACCAGCAATAGCTCCGGATGGTTCCCCATCATCAAGCGGTAAAGAACCTATTGCATCTGCAATACCACATATTTTATATCGACCATTATTTGAAGACTGTGTAATTCTTATAACTTCACCAGCAGTTAAGTGAGAAACATTTATAAGAATAGATTCATAATTTGGGAATGATGCGTCATTAATGACAACATTACCAGCCGATGCATAAGTACCCATATATACTGTACCATCCCAAAGAGGCACACGTTCCGGTAATATTTCAATTCCTGTAACAAGTGATAATGGTAATTCAAAAGCAAAGTATAAACAAAATGTGTTTATAGTTGAGAAAGACTTTGCAATTCTATAGACGCTTTTTCCACCAACGTCCAAGCCCTTTATACCTGTATTAATAGTTCCGGTTGCGGGTATTTCTGAAACCAATTCAGTTAATTGAGTTGTTCTACCTCTATTACCAGCAACATCTACAGTGATATTAACTTCACGACCTGGTTCAAGTTCAGATACATCAATGTAAAGTGTTTTAGATGTTGGGTATATACCTAAATCAATTGTAGCTGGTGGAGTGACAATTGATTCGTAATATATACCATTCCATAAGCTAATAAAGTTTATATCAATCCAACCACTATCATAATATTTCATAACAGCTACATCAAGCCAAGCATCATCATAATATTTTATAGAGGTAACATCAAGCCATTCACTTCCATTCCATCTTTTTAAGATTGCCATGTGTCACCTCCTAGTTAGTATCTATCCATAAATCACCATCTTGAGGTGATGTTGGTTCTGTAGTATCAATTGAAACATTTCTTAAACTTTTAGTTCCTTCTTCTCCATCTTGAATAATACCATCTTCGCCTAATGTAATATTAATCACAGTACCATCGGCTTTGATATATTCAACTATAACTCCTTCTGTATCTTTATAAATATAACCTCTACCACGCTCAGGATAAGTTGGGTTGCCAACTCCTTCACCCATTTCAATCTTAGGAATAAGACTTACATGATCTTGATCAAAGTACCATTTCATACGAGTATTATAATCATACTCATAAATTGTAACAGGATAACTAGTTACTTCAGTAGTTATTTGAATTCTTGTTTCATCTGTCCAATAAACTGGATTGCTATCTCTATCAATTACTTGAACAGTTTGTGGAACTCCACCATCATCTCCAACGTATACTGCATTTATAAAACTAAAGTTTTGATCTTCTAATTCCATAAATCGTATATTAACTTTACTAGCAGTCTCATCTATCTCACCTAACTGGAATGATCTATATAATTCAACAGCATCAGAAGTATCCAATTGGTCAACTGTCAATGAAGCAATTGTTGCTTTCTCATATGACAATGATTGTGTGATGGTAGTTTCAGTTACCATACCAGCCTCGACATTAGATATCTGAAGGTCAGTATATTCTGTAACTGTAAGTTCTGTAGCTTCAGCCACATCATCTACGTATTTCTTTGTAGATGGCTCATAAGGTTGATCTGGGGTGAATGGTGTTGTGTTATCAGTAGCAAGGTAATTACCTTCCTTAGCTACGTTTGTATTTAATTCTTCTATGATTTCGTTTACTTTATCTTTAATAGCTTGATTATTAGCATCAAACTGCTCAGAGTTTATAATGTCTCCATCCTCAAAGTCTGGATAAGGTATAACAATTACATCAATCGTAGCCATTTATTTTCGCCTCCCTCGTAGTATATAATCTCCTGCAACCTCATGTAACCTAAATGGTTCATTCATTGCATCATTAGCTATAGTGAAAGACAAGTATCTACCTCTCTCTCCTATTTGTGTTGGAACACTAGCAGCTATGTCTTTACTCAAGAACATATCTCCAAAAGCTGCAATTCCCCAAATGGAAACATTGGCTTTGAATTCTAATAGGTTCGTAACATCTATTAAGTCTATCTCGAAGCTCAATTTTATTGAACTTACGAATGCAGTATAAGTTGTAACAACTGCAAATATTTCTCTAAAGTGTTTGTAATAAGTTGAACTATCAAAGCTAAATCTCTTACTTGTCCAGTAAGCACTAATAGCAATATCAACACCATCGATTACATCTGTGTATGCATCCGTATCATCTACAGAATGCCAAGTGTAAATCTCTTGGTCTACTCCAGCAACACCCATAAGCATTGTTCCGGCATTATTATAGATTGCAGTTGGAGCTATGTCATAAGGCGTCCAAGCTAATTCACTATAATTGTAAACCATTGTTAATGAATCTCCAGATAAGTAATACTCATCCTCAAAGAATATTGCTCTTGAATTTTTTAATTCAGCTAACGACATATTAATAGGTGGTCGAAGTAAATCAACATCTCTACTAAGTACGTCTGTAGTAATATATCTAACATCAGTTAAAGGAGTAATCATTCTATAAATTATTCCATCAGAACCGACATAAACTAAATAATTATGCATTCTCTGAACTGAATCTTGATTTATCATTCCTGCATGAGTTTGAATTAGTTTCATTCTAAATATCTCATCGCCACCATCAGATTCATTTGTATTACCAAATATAGCATAAACACTTTCTTCTCTACCAACTACCATAGTATCCATGAACTCAATTAAACAAGTTACAATTTCTCCATTAGGATTTGGTTGAAGTGGTAGCACTACAGGCCAATAGAATCCATTCTCAATATCTGAGATATAAACATTATTTGGATCATCCTCTGCTCCACTAATATATAATCTACCAAGTCTAGTAGCAATCAATGAAGGTTTCTCAGGAATAATACCCTCTCCTAATTCTGCATCATCTAATTGTGCTTCACAAGGTTCATACCATCTTTGCTTAGGATTAGTACCGTCATCATTAACCCAAACTCCTATAACTGCTGGAGGTGGAGCTGGTGTGTAAGTACCAGGGTTTACCATACGTCTCATAGTTGTTCCATCATAAACCCATATGCCCAATCCATCAACGAAGAAGAACTGGTCCAAAAATGTTACACCATAGGCGGCATTAGGAATGTCAAATTCCACAGCGCCTATTACTACTTTATCTAAAGTAAATGTAACTAATTGATTAGCACCAGTATAAGGTTTATATTCACCTATCCAAGTTATATCATTTGTACTAGTACCATGCTCAGTAATTGAAGCATAAATACCTAATCTTTTTTGTATTTGTCTATCACTAGCAAAACTTATATTAAGGCAAGCTCTAGCTTGATTATCGTTTAGTTCAGTTTTATTATTGAGCCCGCCAGAAAAATCATCAAAGTTAAAAGGACTTATGATATCTCTAGGTGCGGGATTCTTTTGATAATGTATCATAGGTCACCTCCTAACCAACTACTGTTTTACCGTCTCCGGTAGTTTCGTATTCTTCTCTATCATCAGTGGCATAACGCCCATCTGCTGATGTGTCATAAGGAATGCCTTCATAATAAGTATCATATACTTGTTCTTTAGTATAATCAACAGTTATCTCAACGCCCTCAGAATCTACTATAATAATTTCTCCAGATAATATCTCGCCTTTAAGCGAGGCTAATTTAACTTCAAATTCGTTATTAGCAATTCTGGATTCATAAAGTTTTTCGTCCATTTCCAAAGCTCTCATTTGTGCATAAATACTTAACATCTCATGCATATAATCTGGAAGTAAAATAGGCACATCAGAATCAGTTTGTAAAGCAACCATTCCACGAAGAACAGCAACCTCTTGTTTGATTCTATCAATTCCTTGATTAATCGCATCCTCTAACAGATCAGTTGTATAATGAGTATGAGCTGTATCTCTTAAACGTCTACCAGCTCTAACTACTAATTCCAATCTTGTCATTCTGTTTCACCTCCAATTAACTAGTTGCTGGCTCAATATATCCACCAGTTCTAGCAAAGATTTCTCTATCTCTTGTATAGCCTTGCTTTTCTATATTAAAACTCTTAGCATTATCTGTGATTGCATTAAGTGTATGCGCTTCACAATAATGAACTGTAGTTCCTAATACATTTCCTGGAACAGCCGATGCATTAGTACTTGCTCCAAATGTAACACCTGTTGAATCTGTATCAACAAATCCGAAGGCTAACGTAGCATCATTTACAGAAGTAGTTATAGCTGTTAATGAAATTAAACCAGCAACGCTATCAACAACGAACGTATCAACAATTGCCTCATTAGCGTTTAAAGCCGCTTTAACTTTTGTAGCAACATCAGTAACTGTATATTCATCATCTAAAGCAATAACAATTGCTAAAGGAGAACCAGTTAAATTAGCTGATGTAATAGTCATTGTAATATTTCCAGCTAAGTCAGCAGCTCCAGCAGTGGTATTTGTAGAAGCTCCAAACGTAACACCAGTAGTGTCTGTGTCAACAAAACCAAATGCCAATGTAGCGTCATCTGCCGCCGCAGTAATAGCTGTTAATATAGCTGAGTCAGTTGCTCCACTAACTGTGAAGAAACTAATAACATCTTCGTCAGCCTCTAAAGCTGTTCTGAGTGCTAAACCTACAGCATCTACATCATCTGATTCTACAACTGGAACTATAACATCCTTTGGAGAATTAGTCATGCCAGCAGAAGTAATTGTCATTGTAATGTTACCAGCACCTGTTGATTCACCAGCGGTACAGGTAATTGTTTCAACTTGTAATTGTGCTTCAACTAAACCAGCAGTTGCTGTAATAGTTTCAACTTGAACGTCAGCAGCAGTAACTTCTTTAACTTTATAAGCCCCTGGCTTTCCGCATATAACACATTTATCCATTTATTTTCACCTCTTATTTTAAATAAAAAAGGGAAGGAGTTAATCTCCCTCCCTAATTATAGTATAGCACATTTCGCACTAAATGTCAATCTAAATCTTATACTCCAGGAGAACCTACGATTCCTCTAAAGTCAGATACTCCATAAGAATATCTCATGTAACCTCTATACTTAGCCACGAAGTTATCGAACTCTTCCATAGCCTTGAACTCTGGCATTACTCTCCAGAAGAAATTCAATTCATGCTCTGGCGATTGTAAGAACCAATAAGCGTCAGTAGCTGAATCTCCTGTAGAAGCTGCTCCTAAATAGTCCATAACAACTATCTCTAAAGCGCCTTTCATGATATTTAAATCATTGTTTGGAGAGCCTGGTAATAATTGAGATTGTAAAATTACTCTAGCAGTGTACTCTAATGCTGGTGGAATGATAAGCTTGCTAGCTCTCATAACGATTAAGTTTCCAGCCTCATTAGTTAATGCTCTAAATTTCAATAATGCTAATCTCAAGTTAGCTTCTGTGAAAGCACCTGACATTAAATTATCATTAACTCCAGCTGAATCTAATAATGGGTGATCTGCTGCGCATAATGCTTTACCATCATAAATTGCAGATACTCCAGTACCGCCAACGTCTTCTGAGAATGCATTTACTAAAACAGTAATTGCGTCTTTCTCAACTTTCGCTCTACCAGCTCTAGCTAAGTTCTTAGGGAATTTATCCATTTGGTTATACATTTCATCATCATATAATTCACGAGTTACCATGAAACCTGATGTGAATGCAGTGTGAGTGTAAGCTCTCTCTAAACCAGGAGAAAGTGTTTGGTAAGATACTGTGCTAAATTCATCAGCTCTTGCCACCCAATCACCAAAGTCTCCAAGTCCATACTCTCTTTCAACAGCACGGTTAGAAGTTTTTACATTAAATACTTTTGAAAATTGTTCTTCAATTTCATTATATTCGTCAAAGAAAATTCTTGCGAATCTAGGCTCTAGTAAAAGAGCGAACGGTGTCGAATAATGAGAATTGGAAGTAGTTGGTACTACAGGGATTGTAGCCATTCCTATTCACCTCTTTATCTATTTTTTCTAAATTTCCACTTCGAATATATCTCAGGTTTTTCACCAGTCTTGCGGCAGTATTCAAGTTCATCAGGACTAAGTCCAAATGTACCATCCTCTACATCTCCACCAGTATCTGCGCCAGAAATAATACTTGAAGTGTCAACACCAACATTGTTCATTTCAGCAATTAGTTTTGCTCTAATCTTTGCTTCTAAATCGTCAGTGTCATTACTAGTCGATAAGCCTCTTGCAATGAAATCAAAATCTATATCAGTCGGCTTAATTCCTTTATTAAGCATATCAGATGCTTTATTAAGTACAGCCACCTCATCAAATGATTCACCATGTATTACTTTAAGTTGAGCCATCTTCATGTCTAAAAACATTTTAGTCATTTCAACATTCTCATTGCTCCTTTCCGGGTCGGAGTTGAGTGATTCGTCAACTTGTTGATTAGCATTAGTCACACTTAAGGCTTGCTTTTCTTGTGCTAAAGCTTGAGTTTTTTTAGTATAATCTGATTGTCTCATATAACCATTCATAAGTTCATCAACGCTTACAGTTGTTCCATCAGGAAGTTCTACTAAATCCGATTGTTCACCATCAACCTGTGAGTTCGTTTTGTTTTCTACTGTCATTTAATTGTCCTCCATAGCGAGTCCCTTTATGAGTTGCTCGCAATTATCTTGTCTAACTCAGGGAATACAGACAATAATTGTTGTATCTCTTCGTCAGATAGTGTCTCGATCTCCATTAGTATTTCGTCAGGGATCGTCTTCTCATCTTCTATTATACCATTAATATCGTCATCTGTCAAGCCCTGGTCAGATTGGCCTTGTTCATAGCCTCTTCTCATTAGCTTGGCATCAGATTCTTTTTGTTTAAGTTTATCATGTTCAGCAGTTAAATCTTCAACTTGCTTAGTTAATGCAGTAACCATCTCAACCATTTGATTGAGTTGTTGTTCCATAGCTTCAGCCTCTTGATTAAGTTGACCCTCAGCTCTTTGTTGCATTCTAGCAAGAACATCTTGCTTATTATTAATAGGAACGAATTCCATAATAGCTTCTCTATCAACCATAGGTAATCCATCTTCAGCAGTTGTTTGACCAAGTCTAATCATAAGGTCTAACATAGCATTTCTATTAACTGGCATTGTTGAGCCTGCAGTAATTATAATATCAAAGTCAGCAGTTAAGTCTTGAGGAGTAATTGTATCTTGAGTTAGTTTACCATTGATATCGCTCATAGAAACTATTCTATCACTCTTCCAAAACTGTTGCATTCTCGCATACCACATATTAGCTAACTGAGCTAATGATTGTTCCATGATTCTAACTTTTAATCTAATTCTAGCTTGACCAGCTTCTTGTAATGCTAATATAGCTTGAGCTGCAACAACTGAATCTCCAGCTTGACCTCTAGTAGAATTATGAATTCCTGCAATTGATTCAATATCATTCTTCATCTCATCAATCTTTGCCTGAATATAATTAGGCATTGTAGGTATTTCCAATCTTCTAACAATAGTACCTGGGTTGTGTCTAATAACAAGACCATGTTCATTTGTCAATGAATTTCTAGGAATACCTGCATTCTTCTCAACTAACCAAGGAGAGTTTGCAGTAAGCTTAGCATTATCTATAACTGCATTGTTCAATTCATTTAATGAGAATTGTGGAGATAGTAATTGTTCTACATCACCGCTACCCCAGAATTTAAATGGAACGTCATAATCTTTAAATAATACAAATGGGAATTTACCATCCTTATAAGGATTCTGTCTATCTTTTAAAACAATACCTGGTTGTGGAGCTACTGTGATAACTCTACCTCTAGGATATTTTTTCTTTTTCTTTTCATTACCATATTCATCTGTTCCATCAGCAACCTCAGTATGATCTCTACACCAACATTCTAATATTAAAATTTGATTATTAACTGAAGCAGTGGTTTTCTGTGAAACTAAGTCTGGATCAGATACGCCAGTTCCGCTCAAGAACTCAGCTTTATTTGGGAACAATTTCTTAACAATATTAACGTTTTTATAAGTGGAATATATAATCCAATCTGCATCCTCCATGGTAGTGGCCATTGGGTCTGGGAAGAAGTTCATAGGGTCAACAAGTATTGGTGTAACTTGACCTTTCTTATCTTTATTCTTATTCCAAGGTAAATATATAATAGCAGTACCAGTAGTTAAAGCTGTTGTTAAAGCTTTAGGTAACATGATACTCATTTTACTTCTATCCCACTCATAATCAAGAGCTGTTTGAACTTTAGAAGCTTTATCTTTACCTTCGCTATTTCTAGCCAATGCTTGAAACTTAGGGTTATTATCTGTCATAATTGGTCTTATAGTTTCTAATGTTGCATGTATATAATTAGAAATATGATTACTAGCATAATCAGGCTTAGTAACTTTTGTATCTCCATTATAAGCATCTATACAAGCCTTATCTAATTGTGTTCTTGAAAGCTTATTTGAGCGAGCTTCATTAAACTTTTGTAATACCCAACTAGATATAATACCCTCTTGCATTTGGGCATCTGTCATCTTTTTTTCTTTAGCCATTTGGTTTTACCTCCGTATCTATCTTGATACTTCTTTGTTTGGTGAATCATGATTTGTATTACTAGAATCTTCTTGAGGAATATATGCCTCATCAAGTCCTTGCAATGCCATTTGTAAAGCTATTGCTAAAGCCATTACTCTGTCATCATGACAACCAAGTTGGGCATTTGTAGAACCACTAGGTTCAATTACATAACTCATAAGTTCTTTTATAAGTTCTTTATCATATATCTTTAAATATATCTCTCTAATAAATTCAGCTAATCTATTTATCATTAGTGGTTTTGTCTTTTTTCCTGTATTCCAACCTAATGACTTAGACCTCTTATCTGTTATTTGATCATATCTTGTTTCATAGAATATATTCCAATATTCCATTTTTTTAATTACATTTAAAACTGTGTATCCATGATTATTTTTTTCAACACCTAAGAATGCATTTCCATAGTATCTAGCAAGTTTAATTAATTCAATACCAAATAGGTCTGGGTCAATATGTCCATGCCATACAGCAACAATATCAAATTTCTGATTTAATACATAAGCACAACTATAGTCACCAGTCATTAATCCTTCGGCAACATCAGCACCAATATAATATTGGTCATGTCTTTGTGGTTGCTCCCATATTTCTACATAACCTCTGTCATCTTGTCTAAATTTTATAGCACCAAGTTTTGAGTCGATATAACCTAGTTCACCCCTTTTAGCAACTGTAAGATACTTTCTCAAAACAGGTATACTAAACTTAGGTCTACCAGAACTTAGGAAGGCTTCTCTATCATTGATAGGAAACTCTTGTTTAAATATATCAGTATCACCAAAACATTTATTTGCTATGGCCCACCTTCTCCAATTCAACTGTTCCCAAGTCAAGTTATATTCTTCCATTAACATAAACTCTTCTGTTCTAACAATATCTTCTTTATAATCAACAAAACTTCTACTAACTTCTTCTATTAAAGTTTGTTTATGAGCTTCAGATTTAAATGGCTTAGTACAAGTTGGATCAAATGACCAAGGTAAAAATATAGGTATAAAATCACACGTAGGATCATTCTTAGCTAATAACCATTGCTCATGATAATATCCACCAATACCATTGGCTGTTGATTCAATTACTATCATAGTATTCATTGCATCAGGTACTGTTTGTATTAGAGCTGCAACTGTCTTCTCAGGATTTGGGAAGAAGGCTGCCTCAGATACATGAACATTATGATAAGTACCAGAACGTCCGGCTTCTTTAACGTTAGCTGTACCTATTGCGAACTTACTTCTAAGTCCTGGGTCAGCGTCATTTCTTTCAACTGAATCTTTATCTGGATTCTCAAATACTAAAGCTTTCTCATTACTTTTAGATTTCAATGGTCTAATTATTCTAGGTAATTCATCATAATATAATTTACTCATATTAAATAAGTTTGTTGATGCATCACCTTCATGTGCTATTATATATGTACTTTTAAATTTATTAACCGCTGTATCATGAAACATCATAGCCTCAGTCCAAGTACTTATACCTTGCTGTCGGCTCTTTAGAAATATAAATCTAGGAATATTACCATCTCTCATACATTCTAAATATTTTGTGTAAGCAAGTATCTGAGCTTTATTAAATATAAATGGAATTAATTGAGCCTCCTTATTTTTAATCTTAAGGAAGTTCTCAATATACCATTTTTTATCATGAACAATTCTCCATCGGATTACTTGCTCTTTAGTAAGCTTCTTAGGAGGTATTAAGTATAAAGTTTTTTTATTCCACTTATATTTCATTATTCCCTCCTATATTTTTTGAAGAACTACATTTAAAGTCTCTATAGCCATTATCTTACCAGCTACATCACATTTTGCAAATACCTGGAAGATATCTCCATTCTCAACGTCAATTAAACCTGTTATAGAAATATTCTCAGTCCTAGATTGATTGCTAAATCCATGAGGTGTTTCTGTTCCTAATATAGGTGAGCCGTTTTTATATAATATATATGATACGTGTACTACAGTTGCACTATCAATTGAAACATCTGACGTACCATCTACCCTAATAACACCATCTTCACCGTTATAAGTTAAAGTTCCATCTACACCTGATGTAAATTTATATGATAATCCAGCATCAGTAAATACGCCAGGTATCGCATAATAAGTATCGTCTGCTATAAATGTTAAATTGTCTGCTACTATTAATGCAAAAAACCCTCTATATCTCAATCCATCCATTTCTATACCTGTGTTATTTGATTCATGTGCCATCACTTCACCCCCTAGTTAAAGTGTAATACTATTTTAGCAAGCACATCTGTACCAGCTACTTTAGTTTCTATACAATGTCCTATCTCTTGAAAATGTTCTTGAAGTTGTGGAAGAGTACCACCACTAGGTAATTCTAATGTTGCATCTGCTCTACCGTCTGTGTCAGAAGCTTTTACCCAATTACCAGTAGTTGAGGTTGTAGTATCTTTTAATAATACCTCTGCTATTCCAGAAACCACCACCCAACAATCTTCACCATCAGCTATTCCATCTTCATATATTATACCGATACAATCATATAGGTCAGATAGTATTTCAAATCCATCTTCGGTTGTTTCATTTGCCTCCACAAGTGTACCTTTAACTGATGGGGCTCCAGTTAGGTTTTTAAGTTTAATTGCCCTACCACCAATAGGTGTATTGAAACTATTCGTTAATTGTTCATCTAAAAAATCACCTGTTAAATTCGATTCATGAGCCATTAGCTAAAAGTCACCCCCTCTTTCAATACCATAAATGGAACAAAAGTACCAGTACCATCATCCACAAGATATAGTTCATATTCTCCACTACCTTCTGAAGTTTGTACAAGATAAAATTCATTTAATTCAAAGTATTCTCTAAATCTAGAATCACAACCTGAATTTCTTACTATTGCTTCAGATGTGAAACCTATTGTTTGTTTATTTATAGTTACCCATAATTGTTGATTAGTTATATTATCTAAAGTATCAAATGCTAATATTTTAATATCTTCATTTGCTTCATATAATATATTTGTTGTATCAGCATCATATACATCTTGGAAAAACGCTGATATTTTTATATATGTGCCAGCTTCAAAGTCTCCACCAGTAGGTGTACCTGCAACATCACATACTACGAAATCATAGTTATCAGCAAGTACATCTGTTTCTGGTTCCACTAAAAGCATTAATCCACATTCAACCAATAAAGCAAGTTCAGTATTACCCCATAAATACCACATATTATTATGATAAACATAAACAGCCTGTGGATCGTCCATTACTAATAATACTGCTCCTTCTTTTTGTTTTGGCACTGGTATTCCTACTTCTGCGGATAATTGTGAATTTAGGCATCTAGTTGTACTAATATCAATTATATTCTTTGCCATTATAATACCTCCACAGAAGTTACAATTTGTGAACCAACTGTAGACATATAAAACGCTACTGTATTAACTCCCGCAGGAATTGTAAATTCATATTCATATGGTGCAGATGGGTCGGCTGATAAATCTGAATATGCACCTGCAACATAAGCAACAGATGAAGTACCGCCACCTTGAATTGGCAATTCACTAATTAATTCAACTAGACCAGCAAATCTAAACCTATCACCATTTGAAGATTCTGTAACTCTTATAACGTCGTTAACACTTAAAGTACTTACATCAATTAATATAGTTAATAAACCAGCACCTTGATCGTTAAATATAACATTTGGACTAGCTACAAAAGTACTAGTTCTATATGTTCCATCCCATAACACGGCTGGTTCTTCTTCTGCACCACCTTGTTTTAATTTTCCTAATATTCCGAGGCCGATCGGATTAAATAAATTATATCCCATTTATCTCACCTCCTATAATGTCCAAGCAATCCATGCACCATCATGATAAATGTAAACAGCTTGTGGGTCATCTACTACTAATAGAATCATTCCTTCAGTTTGCTTTGGTTTTGGTAATCCCGCTTCAGCATCCAAATCTGCATTTAAACATGTTTGAAAACTTATATCGATAATATTAAGTGCCATTATTCCTCATCCTCCATATTGTCGATATCAATCTCTTCGTCGTCATCGACTTCTTCATATTCAACATCCTCAACATCAACTAAATCTAATATTTGTTGTTCGAATGTTTTAATAGTAACTTCCTTTCTAACTTCCTGTTTTGGTTTATGTCCAGCTCTATCAAGTAAATCTTTAGCTGCCTGTAAAGCCACCCCATCGATTGGACTATCAAGTAACTTAACCATCTTATCTAGAGCTGCTGCACTTGTAGCGTGCATTCTTGCTCTAACAATATTAGCTTCTTCTCTTTGAAAGTCTTCTATATACTTTTTAATATCTGGATCATTAAACCACTTCCTAACTGTAGAAGATGTAACTTGTAATAAACTAGCTATCTGAGCTGTTGTATGAGTTCCCATTATAAACAATTGAACTGCCCGACCTATCCTAGGGCTTTTGGTTAACAATATATTTATATAATCCGGATTCTCTTTTGCTATTGTCAATGCTAATTCATCTATTTCTTCTTCAGTGGGTTTCTCTTTAAGTTTCTCTTTGATTTCTTTTTTATTCATAGTAACCTCCATCGAGGTCTTGATATTCGCCATCATTATAATTAATCATATCGTTCCACCTTTTCTTTGATGACCTCTAATTCATCTTTCATATCATCCATTTCTTCTGCCATTAGTAAAGATAATTTTTCTAAAAATAATTCATAGTCCATTAAATGAACCTTTGCATCCTCTATTAATTCCATTACTCTTTCATACACGTTCATAGTCACCTCCAACGAATGTCGTTGTATTTATTTTGCCACTTCGTTATCATATATATCCACCTGATCAAACCCGTCGTCCTCTATTTCTGAGCTGTGAGTATAAATTCCAGTAGGTGGATTATAATTCTCTTCATCAAAAACCTCAGCAGTATATTTATTAAGATCATTAAATTCTTCTATCTCTTTTCCAGAGCCCTGCATAGGAACTCTATAAACATCTGCTAGGTCAGCATAGTTCATTTTAACACTCTCTGGTGGGCCAGAATTATCGCTCTTATGAGTCAGTATATAAATCTTATTATAAAGCTTAGTTCTCAACTCAGTAGAATTATTATACATATATAACATCAACACACATATAACTAAAAACTTAATTATTACAAGCATTCACTCACCCCTGTTACTCTAATGTAACTTGATATGAACCGAATTAGTTCTACTAGTTCTTCACTTCCACCAGGTTGTTCAGGAGTATTACCACTCTCATATAACAATGCATGAATAATCTCATGTTCTAATAATTCCTGGCGGTAGGCCTCTGAATGTAAAACTCCTTCTTCACTTCTACGCGGGATACATATAACTTTTGTTATAAGATCACAATAAGCATCAGCATTAGAATCATTCATATCAGGATCAGAATCTAATAATCTATCTGGCTCAATAATAGAATAGACTTTGTGAAGTATCATTATTTTTTTCATTGTATTGTCCTCGTTGGGCTCAATGGCCTTGATAATAGTTTTAATATTCCAAGATTTGCTTTCTCAAGAATATCAATTTTGTGTTGCTTCATTGTTACTTTAATATAGTTATTGCTAATATCTTTAAAACCTCAGTGGGCCTTGATATTCTTAAGTAGTTCATTCAATCCTTATTTTGTGATTGTTATTTAATAAGTATCGGCTTGTCCTACCATCTCTAGTATATCATATTTTTTAGCATTTGTCAATAGCTCGTCTTCCGATATACTTTAGGTTTACAGTAGGCCCAAGTATTCCCAAGTAATATAACCTTCTTTTGAGCCCGCCATAATACCCTCGGA
>LGVE01231437.1_pt1 | contig 68814 bp, 125 predicted proteins | sample 469871 | NCBI WGS metagenome assembly LGVE01 (sample SAMN03893561, study PRJNA290197) | marine sediment metagenome | material: sediment; isolation source: combined push core samples #3730, #5133, and #5579 collected at Hydrate Ridge | place: Pacific Ocean: Hydrate Ridge | reverse complement strand
ATAGAAAATAAATAAATATTGATATTATATCATGTTTACAAAATTTAATCTATTTGATATAATTATTAACACATGATGAGGTAATAAAATGTTCAGATTCAATTCTATCGCAACAGATCAAAATCACACAAAAACCCATTTCATTATAAATTGTATCTTAAAAAGACCTTTGTTCGTAGGGGTCTTTTTTACTTAGGAGAAACATGAAAAAAGATTATGCTGAAATTTTTAAAGAATTGGTTGAACAAAATGATTATGTATTATTAAGTGATTATGTAAATGCTAGAACAAAAGTTAAGATAAGATGTAATAAGGGCCATGAATATAAAGTAACACCAAGTCATTTTAAAAGTGGTACTAAATGTCCAGAATGTCCTCGTAATTATTCAATACAAGCAAAGAAAGAATTTTTAGAATTATTGACTAAAGAAGGATATATATTAATAGGTGAATATACAAATAATAAAACAAAAGTATTAATAAGATGTGATAAAGGTCATGAATATAAAGTAAAACCAAATGATTTTAAAAGTGGGTATAGGTGTCCGATATGTTCATGTAATTGTCCAATACAAGCAAAGAAAGAATTTTTAGAATTATTAGCTAAAGAAAGATATGAATTAATAGGTGAATATAAGAATAATAAAACAAAAATTAAGATAAGATGTAAAAAAGGACATGAATATAAAGTTAAACCAAGTCATTTTAAACAAGGCATAAGATGTCCGATATGCGCGGGTTGTTGTCCTATTCAAGCAGAGAAAGACTTTTTAGAATTATTAGAGAGTATAGGATATGAATTAATAAATGAATATATTAATAATTATACAAAAGTTAAAATAAGATGTCCAAAAGGTCATGAATATAAAGTTAGACCATATAGTTTTAAAAGTGGTAGAAGATGTCCAATATGTGCGGGTCATATATCACAGAAAGAGATTTATATATTAGATTATGTAAGATCAATTTTGAATGAGGAAGTAATATCAGGAGACCGAACAAATATAATAAATCCGAAAACTGGTAATTATTTAGAACTTGATATATGGATACCGTCATTAAATAAGGCAATAGAATTTAATGGAACATATTGGCATAGTGATGAATATTCCAAATATAAAGATGAAATTAAGAAAAAATATTGTGAAGTAAATGGTATAAATTTAATGGTAATAGAAGAATTAGAATATGATAATGATTTAGAATTATGTTTAAATGAAATAGATAATTTTTTAGGAATATAGAATAGTTTGTATGAGTATATATTTGGGACTAAATAATAAAATCGCAGAAGAAACATATAACAAAATTATTGGTTTAATGAGTAGGTAAAATATGAAGAAGCTTAAAAGAATTATTAAAAAACATTGGGGTATGTCTTATAAACAAATAGACAAAGATATCTCATTATTATCACTTGCAGAAAAAATTGCATGTGATTCTGAAAAATGTAATATTGAAGAAGCATATAGTATGTTTATTGGTAACGAAACCCTCCACCTACCTGGACTTATTGCTTTTTATTTAACAGAAGAAATGGGTTTAGATTCTAGTAAAATCAATAGTAGTATGTCTTTAAGGTCAATTTTCAACCTATAAAAAATAGAAATATTTTTCTTCTTTTATAAATAATAATGTTAACCTTTCACGGGTTACATATAATATAAAAATGGAGGAAAAATTTATGATTGGTAAATTTCCAAGAATTACAAGCGATGTGGAATTCGATGTAGCTTCGGTCAAAGATGGTCAATTAGCTACAACTACATTAACCGTTGGTGATAGTGGTTATGCTGTTGGAACTAATGCTACTACATCTGATGGTGCAGGGACAGGAGCAACCCTTGATATCACAACGATTACTGATGGGGAATCTGCATCTATTACATTAACTGATGATGGTAGCGGTTATAGTGCTGGTACAGAAACCACTACTGGAGGTACTGGAACTGGCGTAACAGTTGATATTACTGTTAAAGATGGTGCCGCACAAACAACTACGATAACTGCTGGTGGTGATGGTTATACAACTGGTTCTGGCGTTGCAACCGTTACAGGCGGTACGGGTGATGATACTTTGACCGTTGATATCACAGCAGAAGATACCATAACTAGTCTTGCTCTTACGACAGCAGGTACAGGATACCCAGACAGCGCAACAGGTGCAGATACAATTTACGCCGGTGCTGGTACAGGACTTACTGTAGATTATACTGGTGTTGGTGGTGTAGTACAAGCCACACCAACAATCAATAATTCCGGTACTGGTTATACTAACGCAGAAGTTGTTGATATTATTGGTGGTAATATGGATGCTACCTTGACATTAACGGTAACTTCTGGTGTTATTCAGAGTGTAACATTGAACAATACCGGTGAGACTAATACGGCGGCCGATATTATTACAGTTTCTACTGGTTCGGCAAATGCAACATTTACGGTTGATACTGTTAGTGATGGTGCCTTAAAGACTGCTGCTTTAAATGCAAAAGGTGCTGATTATACGGTTGCCGATGTCCTTACGGTTGCAACTGGTACAGGTGGTACGGTTACCATTGCATCTGTTACTGATGGTATTGTTACAGGTATTGCGGTTAATAATGCTGGATCGGGTTATGTTGGTGGTGACGCAGAAACACTCACAATTACTGGTGGTGGTGGTTCTGCTGCATTAACCGTAACAACAATTTTAGACGGTGAAATTCTGACCGTGACAGTAACCGATGGCGGTACTGGTTATGAGGTTGGAGATGTATTAGATGCCGGTGATATTACAAATGATGGTGGTGGTGATAATGCTGCTCAATTCTCAGTTGCAACAGAAACCGTGGCTGGTTCAGGCATTGTTGCTACTCTTACAGCTACAATCGGTGGAGAAGATTATGACGTAGCAGATACATTGACACACACAGGCTCATCTGAAGGTGGTGTTTCTGATAGTACAATGTATGTTGATCATTATGAATACGAACAAGGTGGGAATGTTCAAGAATATATTAACGGTTCTGGTCTTGATTTAACGGTTGATACTGATTCAGATGGTATTGTTACAGATGTAAACACAATCGTTTCAGGTGGAACAAATTATCAAACAGGAACATTGGTTAGAGTTGTTGAGGATGATAAAACATCTTGTGCTACTTTTGTAATTTCAACTATTAGTACTGGTGGTGTTGTTACTGCTGTTACATTACTTGATGGTGGTTTTGGTTATACAGCTTCACAAACCGCTCTTGATACCGTAGAAACACAACAACAATTAAAATCAGATAGTCCTGAAGTGTTGTGGATAGGTACTTTAACAGGTTCTTTTAATCCTGCAACAGCTCCTTCAAAAACGAGTACAGATAATGATCCAAGGACTAAAGTTGTTCGTAAAGCTGACCTTGAACAATTAATCGTACAAAAGAAAATGATTGATGGAGGTACTATAACTGTTTATGCCGAACCAACGATAATTAATGCTGATGGTATTGAAGTTGGTAATACAGTTCGTGCAGAAGATTGTACAGACAAGTCCCGTTGTGAAGCTAATGGATTTTATTGGACAGAAGGAACAACTGGTGATGCTGATGCTGGTTCATATGGTCATTGTATTGAATTACCTGGTTCGTTCGCTGGAGCTAATCAAAATGCTTGTGATGCAGAATATGGTGTTGGATTATATACACATGATGCTAGTACGACATGTGAAAAAATTGCTACTTCGGATGCTGAATGTCCTGTTGGTTATCAAGAAACTGGTGGTGTATGTGTTAAATATACTCACACTGAAGTTGATGCTCTTCTCGTAGCAACATATGGTCTTGAAGGTAAGATGCGGGAGTGCGAGGCAAGTGGGAATTGGTGGAATAATACTAATCAAACTTGTATCGATTCTGGTACTCCTGGTAATTTCTCACTTGGTACATATACATTTGCCGACACTTCTGGAGCTAATCGTAAATATGTTACTGGTTCAACTCAAATTGATTATTTAAGAAATGCATGTACTCAACTTGGGTATCACTGGAACAATAGCTATGTATGTGAAGCAAAAGATTCTGATCCTGCTGGTAATTTCACAACACAGGTTACTTGTACAGCAGCCGGGTACATATGGATCGCTGGCAGTTGTTATCAAGCTGATGCATTCGGTGACGGTCAAAGTAGAAATTCAACTACTCAAGATGATACAATGAAAGCACCGAGATAAATAATTTTTATTGAAATTTAGTGGTATTAATGGGGGTTGCCTTTTGGTGACCCCTTTTTTTTATTTGACTTTTAATTAATAAACTGTTATAATAAGAGAACAGAATAAATAATTATTGGATTAATGACTGGATATAAAATATGAAAATAAATTATGCAGAAAAATTTAAAGAATTAGTAGAAAATGAAAGTTATAAATTATTATCTGAATATATTCATAGTAAGAATAAAGTTAGATTAAAATGTGATAAAGGACATGAATATGAAGTAAAACCAAATGATTTTAAATCTGGTTATAGATGTCCAAAATGCTCAGGTAATTGTTCAATACAAGCAAAAGAACAATTTTTAGAATTATTATATAAAGAAGGATGTGAATTAATAGGTGAATATATTGATACACAAATAAAAGTTAAGATAAGATGTAATAAAGGTCATGAATATAGAGTAATACCATATAGTTTTAAAAGAGGTAATAGATGTCCAGTATGTTCAGGTTATTGTCCAATTCAAGCAAAAAAAGAACTTATTGAATTATTAAAGAAAGAAGGTTATGAATTATTAGGGGAATATAAAAATTCCCATACTAAGATTAAATTAAAGTGTGATAATAATCATATTTATAGAATTACACCGATAAATTTTAAAAATGGTATTAGGTGTCCAGTATGTTCAGGTAATTGTCCAATTCAAGCAAAAAAAGAACTTATTGAATTATTAAAGAAAGAAGGTTATGAATTATTATCTAAATATATTGATACTAAAACAAAAATTAAAATAAAATGCAACAAAGGTCATGAATATAAAGTAAGACCAAATCATTTTAAAAACGGTAGAAGATGTCCAGTATGTGTTGGTACATGTCCTATACAAGCCAAAGAGCAATTCATAGAATTATTGAATAAAGAAGGATATGAGTTATTGTCTGAATATAAAGATACCCAAATAAAAGTTGAATTGAGATGTCCAGAAAATCATATATGGAATGTTAAGCCTAGTATATTTAAAAGTAATTATGCTAGATGTCCACATTGTTTTGGTTCAACTGGTCAAAGAAAATTACAAAAAATGTTAAAAAAACATATACAAGATAATGTTATTTATAATGATAGAGAAGTATTAGGTGGTCTTGAATTAGATATATATTATCCTGAATTAAGTATTGCAATTGAATATCAAGGTAATTACTGGCATAATAGACCAGAAACAAAAGAAAGAGATGAGAGAAAGAAACGATTATGTAAAGAAAAATGTATTAAATTAATTGAAGTATGGGATGATGATTTTTTGAAGAATCCAGATATAATATTAAAAGAAACTGTATATAAAATCCAAGAGTTACATTTTTCTTGACTTTTCTTAGTTATTTTGATAGTATATACATATCGAAAGGAAACAATGAAATCAAATCACATACCTTTATATGACCGTCTTAATCATCGAATAAGTAATTTATATTCTAAATTACCGGGTAATAATGGTTGGGGTCGTTTCCATAAAAGCAATCCATATCGAAAGTGTATGGGTTGTGGTAAAGCAGAACCAGAAATTTCAATATCAGGTCATGGGGATGGATGTAAAGTAAAAGGTATTTTAAACGAAATAAAATATTATAATAATTTATTATAATAATGTAAAAATGAGAGCGAGGAAAACAAGATGAATTTTCAAACAGAAATACAAAAAAACAAAATGTTTTCAGTTGGTCTTGAAATCCTAACAAAACTCGAAGACAAAGGATTTAAGGCTTTCTTTGTTGGAGGATGTGTCAGGGATCTTGTCATAGGTATTGATCCACATGATATTGATATTTCTACGAATGCAACAGTTAAACAAATACAGAACATCTTCGAAAATACTTACTTGGTTGGTAGTGCCGAGAACTTTGGTGTGGTGGTTGTCGTTTTAGATGAATATTCGTTTGAAGTTGCAACTTTTAGAAAAGATATTCATAAAAAGATACCCAATAAAGTTCGCAGAATCATATCATAACATTGGTAAAAATAAAGATTTATATAAATATTCATAGGAGGAATTTCTATGAATATTTATAATTGTTATATATGTGGTAAATCATTTGATTATCTTGGTGGTATATCCAGACATATAAAGAGGGTGCATAATATTACAAGAGAAAATTATTATATACAATTTATAGGCAACAAGGGTAAATGTGAAGTATGTAGTAATAATACAAGATTTTTGGACATAGAAAAGGGATATAAGAGATTTTGTTCACATAAATGTGCAAATGCCGTAAACAACCCAACTATTATAAGGGATTCAATATTAAACAGAACCGATGAAAGAAAAACAGAATTGAGAAAAAAGATACAAAAGACATGGAAAAATAAATCGGAAACCGAAAAATCTGAACATATAAGAAAAATTAAAGAATCCATGGACTATGATAATATATCAAAGAAACGTAGTAAAACTATGTTGAAATGGAATGCAACAAAAAAACAAGACTATATAAAAAAATTAAAGAAATCATGGCAAATTAAATCTGATGAAGAGTTGAATGAAAAATATAGAAAACAAAAAGAAACAAATATATCTAATGGTAATTGGATTCCTGATAAAATAAAAGATGAATTTTATGCTTATAAGTTAAATGTACGACAAGAAACAAGAAAATGGATTAAGTTATTATTCAGTGAATGGACCGGATTAGATTATTATACGAAAGAAAAATTAATAACAACCGAAGAGTTTGTAACTTTATACGACAAACACCCTAATAGTAATAAATTACAACCAACAATAGATCATATGATATCAATTCATGAAGGATTCTTGGATAACATTGATTATAAGATAATAGGAAACATAAAAAATTTATGTGTATGTAGCAGAAAAAATAATTCAAAGAAACGCAACGAAAATATAAAAAATTTTCTTGAAAAAATAAGAGATTGTTGATATTATGGAAACAAGTCAGCCAACCATAAGAAGAAGGATAAAACAGTGGACAGAAAAAAATTTGAAATAGAAAATTTTGATCCAAATAATCCTGATCACCTTGATTCCACCAAATATGAAATAATTGAATGGGAATTGGAGTTTGATGGCCGAAGACCAGACAATATTGAAATCACCAACTCTTTTGCGGAAGATGTAAAACGTAGGGATTTTACTATCAATGCTCTTGGGATGGACAAATTCGGGAGAGTAATTGATTTTGTTGATGGATTAAGTGATATCAGAAATGGAATAATTCGTAGTGTTGGTGATCCAGTAGAACGATTTGAGGAAGATCATCTTAGAATGTTACGGGCTGTTCGTTTTGCTTCGCGTTTAGAATTCAAGATTGATGATTTTACATTTGCTGCTATTCGGATGCTTCGTGATAAAATAGATTTGGTAGCAAAAGAACGTGTAAAAGATGAATTATTCAAGATGGCTTCTACTAATGGCGAAAATTTTGTTAAATCAATCCAACTTCTTGATCATGTTCGTTTATTAGAAATCATTTTACCAGAGGTCAAAGCTCTCCAAGATGTACAAGAAGAACCGAGATTTCATCCAGAAGCATATTTACATGGGGATGGAACCAGTTTTGTTCATACTATGGAAGCTATAAAACAAAACGTTAAAAAAGATGCTCTGATTAATATGGCTGTATTATTTCATGATGTTGGGAAAAAAATTACACATGAATTAGTCAAACGGAAACACCCAGAATATCGTCATCAGTTTCATGGTCACGATGCTAAAGGGGCTGTATTGGCTGAACAAATTAGTGAGCGTTTGAAATTTACGACATATGAAAAAGAAGTTGTTGTGTTCTGTGCTAAAAGTCATATGAGTATTTTTCACTGTAAAAAAATGAAAAAATCAACGGCAGCAAAATACGCAACTAATGAATTCTTTCCATTTTTAAAAGAAGTTATGTTTTGTGATGATAGTTGTCGGGTAGGAAATTTCAGTAGTAAAAAATTCAAAGATACTATCGAAACAATTGAAGAAATGGGACGTGATTTCAAACAATTTAATAAAGACAATAAAAATGTTAAAATAGTTGATGGTCGTGTTGTAATGGAATTAACTGGATTAAAACCTGGTCCCAAAGTTGGTGATATTATCAAAGAGGTTACAGAACGATTCTTGGATGCTGAAAATTTCGTTTGTCTCCGTGTATTGATTAAAGAAGTTGCAAATGAATTAAAATAAGGAAAAATGATTATGAGTATGAATCTTATTATTGAGTATCATGGTGGTGGTTATGGTGTTTTTCCTTTCCAAACACCAACTAAATTAACTTATAGGGTTGTGGCCTTAAAAACACAAAAAGAACAGTATGCAGAACTTGAAAAATATATGAAAGAAAGGGATTTTCCAGATTATATATACCAAGAGGTTAAAGATGTAGTTTTTTCTGATAATAGCAAATTGAACTATATATATAAAAGAATAAAATTAAAATAAGGAGGATTATTGTGAATGAATAATATAGAAGAAGTAGTAGAAAAAATTGATTTAGGTAATGAAAGAATACTAAAAATTATAGATGGTGCCGATGGTAGATTTGTTCGTGTATCCACTACTAACAAAAACATTATATATGAAAGTAAAGTTATAAATGATGTTGATGAAATGGAAAATCATCTTGATTTAATAAAAAGAATTTATGGTTGATTTTTTGATAATTAAAATATATAAACATGAAAAATATTCTATATAAATACAATTAATATAGAATATTTTTTTAATGGGGTGTTTTAATGAGATTTCAACAATATATTACAGAGAAGCAAATTATAGTAGGAAAAGGTCAAAAATATGGACAAATAATATTTTTGGCAGGGGGTGCGGCTTCAGGAAAAGGATTTACTGTATCAAATTTTATAGAAGCAAGTAAATTTAAAATTCGTGATGTTGATGAATTAAAAAAAGCTGTGGTTAAATTAGCTAAATTAAAAGGTGATAATCCTGAAATTGCTACGGCTGATATGAAAAACCCTGAAGATGTATTTAAAGTTCATCAATATGTCAAAACCACTGGACTTAAAGATTATACATTAGATCTACTTTTACAAGGGGCGTCAAAAGGAACGTTACCTAATATTATATTTGATATAACGTTAAAGGATATAAGTGATATTTATGAGGTATTACCAAGTTTATTTGAGGTAGGATATAAACCAATAGATATCCATCTTATATGGGTTTTAACAAATTATGTTATTGCAGTTGAACAGAATAAAACTAGAGAAAGAGTTGTTCCTGATGATATTATGTTAAAAACTCATACTGGGGCCGCATTAACTGTAACTGATATGATAAGAGGAAAAATAAAAGGTATTGGTGCTTTAATTGATGGATCTATTAATATAATTTTAGGTGGAAAAGAACATACGATTACTATGACCACAAAAGACACACAAAAAACTTTAATAGGTAAAAATAAATACATTCAAATGGGTGGAGAAACATTAATTGGTAAAAGTAAATTCGTTACAATAGGTGGGGAGAAAACAGAGATAAAAGGACAGGCAATAATTAAAAGTTTTAAATATATCAACGTTAAAAAAGAAGGTGGAAGTATTAAATCAAATTCAGATTTTAACAAAGAAATGTTTAAGTGGGATGATCTTAAGAATTGGATTAAATCTAACATACCTAAAACAAGAAAAACAAAAAATATCAGAAGCCGCAAAAAAACAGTTTAATTATATTTTTCTTGATTTTTTTATAGGTTAATGTTATTATATATTTGTGATTAATACTAACATTTTTCTTTAAAGGATATAATATGAAAAAAGAACGACAATTTAAGATACTAGGAGAAAAATGGGGTGTTCGTGGTGAATATGAAATTGATAATGATCTTATATTAAAGGTAATGAATGATGATTGGGGTGTCTTTATACGAGTAATCGATAAAGCCCTGAATATTCTTTATGAGAGTGATGTTATTATACACGAACATGAAGTGAACGATGAAATAGAAAAAATTAAAAAATTATATTCAAAATAAAAATACCCTATGTTATATAAATACAATTAACATAGGGTATTTTTTATATGAGGTATTTAATGAGTATTGATTTACTATTAGAAAAGTGGTTAACAGCTTTTAATAAATATGGAAAGACATTAGAGATATTTGAAAATCCTTCCGCAAAAGAATTTAGAAATCTAAAAACCAGTTTTAGATTTATTTTGGATTCGAAACATAAAAAAATATATGTTTGGTCGGCAATGGGTGCCATTCATGCAGACACTTGGGTTCATATAAAAAAAGAATTAAATGATTCCAGACAATTATCTAAATCTGGTACATTATTAGCCGGTACAAATTGGATATATTTTGCTCTCAGTCCCGAAATAAATTCTTCAATCAAAAAAGAACTAAAAGAAACTGATTGGTCATTTGCCACACGTTGGATTGATATAAAAAAATTACAGAAATTATTGGATGAATTATGAGTAGATTAGAAAAATTTATTATAGAAAATATTAATGTTAATGGTGTATCTTTTAAAGAAAGAGATGTTGAAGATTTTCTTGAATTTTGGGTAGATATAGAGAAAAATTGTAAACCATTCTTGAAAGAATTAAAAAAGAACAATCCCACACAAGCTCTATTGTTGAGAGGTGAACAACAACGTGGAAAATTTATAACAACAACTCCAAGAACAGATCGACGACCAAAAGATACACCATATGAATGGCATGTTACATTTGATGAATATTTTAATAATGAATTTGGTTGGAATGCGAGAAGCGAAGGATTGTTCTGTACAGGAAGATATGATACTGCGAGTGGTTATGGTGACTCTGTTTATATTATATTTCCTATTGGCCGATACAAATATATATGGAGTGAAAATATATCAGATCTATACACAAAGATTGAAGATGGTGGATATGAATATATGGGGCCTGATGATGAGTTAATGGATCAATGGCAAAATGAATATGATGATGAATATATAGAAGGTGGAGGTAATGGTGGATGGTATTATGATGGTGTTGATTATGGTTTGAATTATGATGATCAAGAAGATGCTATAAAATCTATTCTTGATGTTATTACTAATGACATACAATATGAAAAAAATGATTTAGAAGATATTCTTGATCGTAATGATAAAGATGAAATGGAAGAGTATGGTTCATCAAAATCCGGTACTGGTAAAGAATATATAGAAGATCGTATATCAGAAATAGATAGTGATATTGATGATACAAGAAATAATATTACAAATAAGATAGAATGGGAGCCTGATATAAATTTTGATCAATATATGGAAGAAAGAAAGGAAAATATAGAAAACGAAAACATATCAGATTATATGTATTATAATGCTGTGGAAAGAATCTGTGAAGGTGAATATTATAGCAATGTTAAATTAATTGATGCTCTTGTACAAAAAAATGGTCCAGAAATTATGGTTAAATGTAAAAAGTATTATGCTATACGAAATGACTATAAGGAATTAATTCTCCATGCTTTATTGAAAGGTGCTATTGATCCTAGGCAAATGTCTTTTGATTTTGGATCTAAGAGAAGAAAATAATTTCTTTGATAATTTAATTTTTATGATTTATGGAATTTTATTAATATATTATATAAATCTCTAATAGTTGTTAACGGAATTTCTACTCCATTTTCTTCAATTTTCATTCGATAATTTTCTTTTCCAAAATCTAATTCCCACAACCAATAGTTAATCCATTGAGTTTCAGAATCATTCATAATATGTTCAAGTAATTTTGTGATGGCACTAATAGCATCATAAGAATAAGTAATAAATGATTCAGATTTTAAAATATCGTCCAATTTACTATCAGATTCAGAATAATTTTTGATTGTTTTAATATATGTTTCAAATTCTTCAAAAGTTAACATTTCATTTTCCTATATAAAAATTTTCTATTTTGATAGGATATGGGATTGTGGAAATTTAAAATATGAGATAAAAAATGAAAATTAATTATTATAAAAATTCAAATATATAAGGGGTAAATAATGACAAAATCTAAAGAAGATACAAAAAATTATAAACTTGGTGATAAATATACAAAACGTGGAGGATGCCCTAACTGCGGGTCTGATTTGGATGTAGTGTCTGGATGTATGGTGATGTGCGTTAATTTCCAGCACCCACACCTCAAAGATAGTTACAACAGAAAAGGTCTAAGAAATTGCAACTATTATTTAATAAACTTAGTTTGACATGGATTATAAAGTTTGTCAATATAGAAAACAATTATTTTTTATATTGTTAATTTTAAAAAGAAAACCCATAGTGCGTTAGCTCATGGGATGAAAAAATTCATCCTTGGTTTTCAATGTAATATGTTAAATTTTCTCTTGACGCATCACCAACTGTGCATACAAAATACCCACTTGACCAAAATACACGTTTTTTAAAGTATTCTTTCTTTAGGTCATCTTCATATTTATCCCATAATTTCAATGTGGTATATGCCTTTATGGTCTTGATTATGTAACTAATTGAACATGATGGTTCAAAATCTATTAGCATATGTAAATGGTTCTCATCATCTTCCAATCTTAATATTTGGAATCGCTTGTCTTTTGCTGACTCAAGTACAAGTTCTTTGATTGTATTACCGTACTTCTTCATTAATGGTTTTCTGTACTTAGTACATAATATCAAATGCACTGTTAAATGGTACTTTGAATGATTTTTTGATGTATAATTTGATTTCATATAACTATTTATGTTTATTTTACGAAAAAATGAAAAATATATAAAACTTTTTATAAATACTTGTATGAGACAATTAAAATATTCATACAGAATATATCCAAACAAAGAACAAGAGGCCAAGTTGAATCAATTTTGTGGTGCTCAAAGATTTATATGGAATCATTTCTTGTGTCTTGAAATGGAACAATATAAACTTGATGGTACATTTAGATTTTCTCATAAAAATATTACATCTCTACCAAAAATGAAAAATATGGAAAATTTATTGTGGTTGAAAGACATACCTTCTACCTCATTACAACAAACATTGCTTTATTTGGATAAGGCATTAAAGCATTCTTTTAGAAAAACATCATCAAAGAAAGGTTTTCCTAAATTCAAAAAGAAGAAATATTACCAAGGATCATTTTCATTGGCCATGGTTAACGACAAAATGATCATTGGGTCTCATATAAAATTACCAAAAATAGGCAAGGTAAAAATCAAATTACATAGAAAATTACCATCTGATTTTAAGTCATGTCAAGTAAAACAAAAAGCAAATAAATGGTTTATTGTTTTTACCGTTAAAGTCAATAAACACAAGACCGTAAACAAAATCCAAAAAGTAATAGGATTAGATTTTAATTCTAAGGATATAGTAGTCAATTCAAATGATTGTTCGACTACAAACCCTAAGTTCTTTGTGAAATCCAAACAAAGAATAAAAAAATTGAACAGACAATTATCAAAGAAACAAAAAGGTTCTAATAATTACAAAAAACAGTCATTGAAATTAGCACAAAATCATGTACATGTAGCAAACCAAAGAAAAGATTTTCTTGATAAATTGAGCTACGACATTGTATCCAATAATGATTTAATATGTTTAGAAGATCTTAACATAAAACCAATGCAGTCATTTAATGGTCGTATGGTACAAGATGCTGGTTGGTCAATGCTTAGATCAATGATTGAATATAAAGCAGACCTGTATGGAAAACATGTCTCTGTAATCAATCAGTATTTTCCATCAACCAAATTATGTTCTGCTTGTGGTACAATAGTCAATAAATCATTAAGACAAAGACAACATAACTGTAATTGTGGTCTTTGCATTTCAAGAGACCTTAATGCCGCCATTAACATCAAAAATGAAGGCATTAAAGTCTTCATAAACAATAAGGTTGGAACGACCTTAATATACGCCTGTGGAGATACGAAAGGTGATGATAAAACACCATCACCTGTATCGATGAATCAGGAAGCCCATGTTGCGTTAGCTAATGGGTAGTTCACTATTCAATTACTCCCATTCGTCTAAGGGTTTGATCAGTATCTTCTTCGGAATCCCATACATGTTCATCATCGTGAGAATAGATAACATCATCAATTTCCTGTTCATCTAGAGATTTTTTGATGTTAATCATGATATTTTTAACCATATTCTTAACGGTAAACATGATTATCATAGAGATTGTTATAATAGTGGCATATCCAAACCAACCAAAATATAATAAGAATGAAATAAATGCGACATCTAAGATAACATTAAACCATTGAGGTATCACAAAAATATTACTAGAATTAACTTTTTTATGATAATTATGTTTTATTTCAAAAGTAACTTTATTGGATTTTAATAGAACATTAAACATAAAAACAGTGATCAAAGATAATAATATAATAATCAATGAAACCCATGATATAAACATAAAAATGTTGGATGCCCAAACAACACCCTTCATAACGCCAAGATATGCCATACAACCATAGAAAATATTTTGAATACTATACCATAAGATGTATTTAATTTTTTGAGACATTATTTTTCCTTTACTGAAATTGGAATAAGAATACCTTCATCTGGAATCATTTGAGAGAGTGGGATAATCAAAAAACTCAATAACATTAATAATTCAAACATAAATCGTCCTTTCCTTATAGAATACCAAGTCGTAATAACCAAGTATCAAGTTGTTTATCATCACTAGAAGAATTTTCACTAATATCCTCACTAACATCCAGTTGTGCATATCGTGGAATCCATCCTAAACGTTCTGCTTTTACCCTACAACGAGCACATAGAGGATATATTAATGGTTCCACTCCATTTCTAATTTGTTCTGGATGTATAATATTATATCGACGTGTAATGGGATAACCACATAAAGTTTTATTATGTGGGTTATCTATAGATCTGAAATGTGAAATTGGTCGCGGCATTTTTTAACCTTTCGTTTTGTTTTTTATTCGAAAATAAATTAACACAAAAAAAGTATTGAGTCAACATTTATTTTCTTCTTGACAATAAATAAAAATAGGAGTATTCTATATATACCTCATAAACGAAAGGCAATGGCAATGGCAATAACACCAGAATTTCAAGATAAGTTTGACTCCTTCTATGATGGTATGATTAAGATTGAACGAGATTATATGAAAAAACATTTCCCCAACAATCCTCTTGATGAATTTTCCTATAAAATTGGTCGTCGTTATATTAAGATTATTCGCGGTACTTCTGTTCACGCTTTTATTGATATTATGAGTGGTGATGTTTTGAAACCTGCAAGTTGGAATGCTCCAGCCAAATATGCTAGAGGTAATATTTTTAATAAAAATAATGGTCTAAATTATATGACTCCTTATGGCCCTGTTTACCTTAAATAAATATGAAAGGATAAAAATCATGAAACAGTTTGAAGGATATATTGACCCGAATCTGGCACAATTTCTTGTTTATGATGGTCCGAACCTGTCTACCGAAATTGGCGATAAATGGAAAGAGATTGAACTAAAATCCAACAAAAAAGGAGTTATTGTATAATGGGCTCCTTTGATATGAGTTGTGCATTGTCTGGTATTTCATTGGGTATGAGACAACCCACAAAAATGTTCTTTATTATCAAATCTGATTATGATTGGTCATTATGTAATCCCACTAATTTATATAAATTTTGTAGTTTTGGTGTTGATATGACATATGATGATTATGGTAGGTATGAATTTGATGAGAATCAACCCGCATGGAAAGAATTCGTCTGTTTTATTCAAAAAAATTCCATGTATGTAGAAGAAGGTGAAAATCCATATCACGAAAAAGAATTTAATCCCAAGAATTCTGACCATTTAAAACCTGATTATTTGTTTGATATGATGTATCATAATCGTGTTATCGTGAAAGTATCTAAAAAAAGTGGGGGTGGTTGTAAGGAACAAATGACTATTCATCCATATCCTATCCATAAACGAGTCTTTGATGATATCTGTCTGAAACCGTTCAATGGATATAATGGTGTTGTCTATGATGCAAATTCTATTAACGATGAAATCAGAGAACGTATTGATATTAACGATAAAATCAGAGAACGTATTGAACGTATTGTTGATATACATCAAACCAAAGTTGTATCTGGTGAAATGTCTCAGGAAAAAGCTGATGAAATAATTAATTCTATTCAATTAGATTTTGACAGATATAATCCTTTCAGTGTCGGTATATATGAAAGTTTTTATCATAACTATTCATTTGTTAACTTCATCAAAAAATATGGACTTGATGAATTTTGGTTACAAATTGGTCAGATTTGTATGATGAATCATATCTTATATAACAATCGTATTATGGTTCAACCACAAATGAGTTCTGGTCAAGAATATTGTTATGAGAAAAATATTGACTTTCATCAAGAATGTGTTAATATTATCACCGAAATCAAACATGTCTATGATGAAAATTATAAATGTGCTTGTTATTTTTCAAAATGAATGTCACACTAAATCTTTAAATTAATTAAAATAATGGAGAATAAAACAATGTTAAAACAAAAAGAAATGCAGATGAGAACAATCATATTTTTTATGGTGATGGCATACACTGTATTTATGTCTATTGGTAATCTGTTTGGATTGTGGTCAGTTTCATGGATATTGGTGTTCTTGCCTATCTGCCTTCCCTTAATCCTTTCATTTATATTATTCGCTATTGTTGCTACATTAATATTTTTTATATTCATATTCTCAACAGTTTTTAAATTCCTTTGTAAACTGAAAAAATTACTATGTTAAAAACATTTTGGTATAATATGTTCTGTCATGGTAATTTCTGGAAAGGAACTCATAGATGGAAATTATATAAACGAGGTACATATGAATATTATGATGAATATCGATGTATCAAATGTAAAAGAAAACAAAAACGAAATTGGTGGTAAATATGGCAAAATTATTTGTATCATTTAGTGCAGAAAATATCAATGAAAATTGTAAACCAATCACCAATAATATGGAAGTTCCGTATGAGGATTTTACCGGCATTGATGATATACGAGATTGTGAAGATTATATCGGAACAAAATTGAAACGTGAAGGATTTGACTTGATTAGAATTGTAATTATTAATTGGAAGAGATTTAATACGTGAATCGAAAAATAAACCCAAAAAGAATCGTATTGACCACGATGCCTAGAAAATGTAAAAAATGTTCTAATGTTCAACATGTATTTTTTACGAGCCAGAAAGAATATGATGATTGGACTTGTCCTATTTGTGAAGGTAGAATTGTAGTGGATGAAGAATCTTCAGATAAATTAATAACCAATTGATATTTTTCTTGACATGTACAGAATATAGTGTTAGTATTTATCCAGATATTGAAAATGATATATGGTTGATCATTAATTTTATAAAAACAAATAAGAAATCTGAGGAAAGGAAAGTATTATGAACGAAGATTTTAAGAAGATTTATTTTAATACGATGTGGAGATTATGGTTGGTATTTAGTGTTCTTATCAATGTGATTATGATGGGATATGCTAAACAATTTCCAGAAGGAATTATTGCCAGTATAAGGAGACCATGATGTATACATTAATTGCTTATAAAGAAAATTATAGTGGTGACCGTGATTATAGAACTAATAGTTATCATAGTGAGTTTATTTATCGTAATAATTTAACAGAAGATGAACTTATTGAAAAACTGATTGAAATATATTATAAAGATTTTTGCCGTGAGGATTATGAAGGTTCAACCGATGATCTCATTATTCTAAAAAATGGCGATGAAATCCATAATAGTTGGTTTGGTGCAACAACAGACGGTATCTTGAAAATTGCTGAAGATGCGGCATTTCTCAAAAAAGAGGATGAGGTTAGGAAAAAAGCCCAAGCTGAAGAACAAGAAAAAATTGATTATTTACAAAAAGAGAAACAACGAAAAGAAAAAAGAGACCGTGAAGAATTTGAACGACTTTCTAAAAAATTCGGAGGAACTACATCATGAATTAGATCAAAAATATTAGAACATTAAAAATAATTGTTGACAAGTTGTTATCAGCTTGATATAATATTATATAAAAAGGTGGTGAAAAATAAAATATTAAAATCTTATAAATATCGTTTATATCCTAATAAAACTCAAATCGAATTAATTAATAAAACAATAGGATGTTGTAGATTTGTCTTTAATTATTATTTAGGTGAAAGAATTAAAGTATATAAATCAGAACAAAAATCCTTAAATTATAATAGCAATGCCAATGATTTGAAGAATTTAAAGAAAGAATATGAATGGCTTAAAGAAGTAGACTCAATATCTCTACAACAAACCTTAAAAGACTTAGATCGAGCATATAAAAATTTCTTTAGGAGAGTGAAACAAGGCGGAGACAAAGCAGGGTTTCCTAAATTTAAAAGTAAGAAGAATAATAAACAATCTTATAGAAGTCAATGTGTAAATAATAATATTGCTATTAAAGACGGAAAAATTAAATGCCCAAAGTTAGGATTAATTAAATTTAAGAATAGTAAAACATTCACAGGAAAAATTAAATCAGTTACTATATCTAAGACACCAACATGTAAATATTTTGTGTCAATATTAGTGGATACCGAAATAAATCAATTACCAAAATGTAATAATACTATAGGAATTGATTTAGGTTTAAAAGATTTTGCAATTACATCAGATGGGGTTGTATACAATAATCCAAAATTTCTTAGAAGTTTAGAATATAAATTAAAATTTCAACAACGTACTTTATCAAGAATGAAATTAGATAGTAGTAAATGGAGAAAACAAAAGATAAAAATCGCAAGAATACATGAAAAAATAACTAATTCTAGAAAAGATTATTTGCATAAAATATCTACTAAACTAATTAATGAAAATCAAGTTATATGTTTAGAAGATTTACAAGTTAAAAATATGTTAAAAAATCATAATCTAGCAAAAGCAATAAGTGAAGTGTCATGGTCAGAATTTAGGATGATGTTAGAATATAAAGCTAAATGGTATGACAGAACAGTATCAATAATAGATAAATTCTATCCTTCAAGTCAATTGTGTTCTAATTGTGGATATAGAAACAAAGAAGTTAAAAATTTGGGATTAAGAGAATGGATATGTCCTGAATGCGGAGAACGGCATGATAGAGATATAAACGCTGCAATAAACATATTAAATGAAGGATTAAGACTTTTGGATATTAATTAAAGATAAATTGGGTAGGAACTATCCTTTAGCCCCTGTAAACTTGTATCAATAGATATATTGAAGGGGAATTACATGACTAAAATCATGTGAGGTTCAATGATTTACATATCTTGATTTTGGTGATAGACTAATCTTAACTTAAACACGAAAGGTAGAAAAATATGAAAGTACTGAAAGAATTTAATGACAGAGTGAAATGTCCGAAATGTGGTATGAATCCCCTATTCAGTGATGCAAAAAAATGGGAAATAATGTATATGAAAAATTGTAATCATACATCATGTCCTTGGGAAGATGATGTTGTTTTGGAACACATACACCAAACTTGTAAGGAATGTGGATATGAAATTGTATCACCTTGCAGAGACTATAATGAAATGAAAAATAATCAATGGAACACAACTGATACTGATGATGATGTTGTTGCTGATACTGATGTTGTTGAACCAGTCACCCCTGTATCACAACATAATGTGTTTAACCCCCCGTCTCGTATTGTTTCTCCTGCTGTCTTGGAATGGGAAACTGCATGTTCTGGTTGTCCTATTAGTGACACAAAATAATAACTTTTGAGAAAATGGAGTTGTGGGTATGAGTATAAAGATGAGTTATTTAATATATAAACTATATTTTTAGGAGATTAAAAAATGAGATATATGATAATTATGGAAGATGGTGGTATTTACAGTATAAATGAAATCAGTGAAGATATTTTTAAAGCATTTGATGATAGATTTCTTGATATAATTGACTGTGAAACCCAAACAGTATATATTGGTGATAATAACTGGCAATCACCTTCACCAATATAATAGATAATTTGATTGGAATATAACGTTTGAAATCAGCGGGAAGTTTACCATGAATCCGCTAGATTGGCTTGTTATATTAATTTTGTGTTTTGGTCACAGAAGGGAGAAAATATGGAAAGGGTTGACGCTATTGAAATACCAGAAACACACATCTCATTCGCACATAATGTTGCTATCCTGGCCGAAAAAAATGGCATTAAATCGTTTACCTTACGATACGTACCTGACTGGAACGAACCAGGGCAGGAACATGATCGAAGAGTGAAGGGAGATGCTATTATTGAGTTTTCTGCGATGGACGGGCGGGGAAGACCATGCAGACAACTGAGCATAAATTTCGATGCCAGAATCAGTCACATTATTTGTAGTGAGCCGAATAGTTACGATTGAGCGCAAAATGTATACTCATTTCAGAACTAGAACTATAGAACCCGAAATTTTAAACAGCCAAATGGAACTTTTTAATGATATCAAAAAACAAAATTGAAAAAATATTCACGATAGTTGAGAACCTTCGAAAATCTGCGGATGGGAATAAGAGGCTTCTCAACTGTGTGTCTATCATTGAATTACTTTTAAATAATATTGATGATATTCAAGAAGAATTGGAACATCTCATAGAGGAAAATGAAGCTCTGAGATTTGATCTTGAAGATAAAAAAATTGAACAAGGACCAAGACGTAGAACTAATGCAGAAATATGAAATCAAAATATAAAGTTGGCGAAAAAGTTGGGTTCTCAGAAAAATCAAAAACCGCTGTTAAACCAAATCGATGGGAGGTTGATGCTACCCAATTAGTAAATAGAGGTTGGGCTATTATTCATAAAATTATTAAAGATGATATAGGTGTTTCATATAAGTTACAAGGAAATTCATATACATGGCACGAAAATGAACTAGAAAAAATTAAAATTGATATATTACCTGATGATTTATTTGAAATATAAGGACATGATATAATAATGAATAAAAAATTACTAATTATATTATTATTAAAAATAGTATATTAGAAACATTTTGTATTGATGTTCAAGAAGCCTTGGATGATGGTTGGCAATTCCTTAATACATATGGCAAACAATATGATAAGTATGAAGAAGAACATTTTGTTGAAATGGTTATGTATGACTCAGAAAGTGAACAACAAGAGGAAAGACGTAATATAGGAATTTCAATATTTAATGAATTGACTCAACCTCCAGAAGACGATGTTGATGAAAATGAAAATGAAAATTATCTCACAAGGACAGGTATTATAAGATGAGTACTAAAATTTATAATGCATATAGAATTAAAGAAGAATATTCCATTGAAGATGTAATGGAAAAAATCAAAAAACAAAAATCTTATACAAGAGTGAAATTGTTAATTTTCTTTTTGATCATTGGGATAGTATTAAAATAACTAATGATATTAAGGATTGTTATGAATTACAAACACACCTTAAAGATGTAATCAAAAAAGGCTATAATGATCAATTAAATTTTAGTGCTTCTATTATGATCTATTTCTTTGAGAGTAGAATTTATATACAGTTTTTTGGTCTTGACGGTTATACATTAAAAACTAATTTTGTCGATGATATATTTGATGAGATGATCGAGGATTATCATTATCAAAATCAAACAGATCCTTGGTGGGCATACGAAGACAAAGAAATTACCAAAGAACAAGAAGAAATATATGAAACTGAATGGGCTGAACGTGAAAGAGTGTGGGATGGTATTCTTGGAGATTTCCATAGATTCTCTGATATAGGTTTAGCATATGATATATTTGGAGATGGTGATTGTTTTGATGTTTCACATGATCTAATGGTTTTATTTATTAACGTTGATAAATAAACAAATTATAATACTTAAGGGATTATTTAAATCATGAAAAGTAAAATTTTAAATATTATACTTGTATTTATGTCAATCTGTTTTTCAGTTCCGTTTTATTGCGTTTTAACAGACCAGAAAATAAATGAAATAACACAACCCACAAAGGTTGAAATAACACAACCCACAAAGGTTGATGAATTATGTAAATTATCTAAATTGCCTGAAGGATGGTCAAATTATTGGTACTGTTTATGAAATATGTGAAGGTAATATGGATGTTTATGTTAAATGGGATAATGGGGAGACAAATTCTTATTGTAATCATCATTTAGATTTTTATATTAAACCAAATCTTTTACCTGATGAATTATTTGAGATATAAATAAATTCTCTTTATAACGTCCTTCTCCAAAAGGACAAATTATATCTATTATGTAAGTTTAGATAAGGACAGTATAATAAAACTTAATCTTTTTTATCTCCTTTTTTAATATAACCCTCAAACCAAGGTAACGGTAATTTCCCCAAATCATCTTTCTTAGGCATATAACTTTCAGCATGTTCATCTACTATATCTTTTGGAATTACTAAGAAATGATATCTACAACAAGGCCATAAATGATCCCTTCGTGTTTTTCTTATTATAATATATTCATCATTTCTAATACTTCTCCATACAGCAAAAAACAAACAATTATTAACTTTCCATTTAGAACGTCTATCTTTCATTATAATACCCTCAATAAATAAATAATCAATTAATATAGGTATTTATTATTTGTTGATTAAAATTTAAAATAACTTAGAAATAATAAAACCCCCATACCATTTAAGGCCGTGAGGGTTTTTATTCTACACAATTTATATAACAACTTACAATTTACATGATAATTTATTTACATTTCTCGGTATCTTATTCATTTGGAATATCATCTATATCACTCACCAACTTTTTGAAATATTGAAGAGTCTCACAGACAGTATCAATTTCTTTAATATCCAATCTTAGTTCTTGATAAGTATTAATACACTGACCCATAACAATAAACACTCCTGCCGACTCATCATCAAGTTTTATCGTAGTAACACCATCACTATAAAAGGGGTTTTCGCCTTTTGAGTAAATATTAACCTGTGTTGTTAAAATTTCCATATCAATATCTCCTTTTTGTTATAGTGATTTGTAAGAGATGGGTATTTTTTAAACATCTTCATTCACTTTTTGAAACCCAATTAATTCCATTATACCAGTTGTACCATGAGTTTTGTTTTCAACACAAATATGAAACTTTTGACTAGGTTTGGAAGCATCTATATCATAATGAAAAATTTCTTGATATCCTTCACCATAATCAGTTTCAACTGTGGCGCACATTTTGCATTTATATGTCGGGTAAAACATTTTTATCTCTCCTTTTTATATTTTTTTATCATCACCATATCTTTTAACAGCATCCATTCCAGAAAGATTAGGTACAACAGTAGTCGAATATTTACCTGTAGTAGAATGTGCCATGACGTGCATAAAACAAAAATATACCAGTTTTACAGGTAATAATTTAACCACCCAATACCAAAAATCAATTTCTTTTGATTTCATATTCATTTTTCTCCTATCTGATTTTTAGTAAAGTATATCTTGATTCCATTGATATGTAAACTTTAAATACAAAAATATATAAATTGTTCTTGACTTTTATTACTGAATTTTGTATAGTGTAATCAAGAGGCAAGGGGAAACGAGACAGCAGTTTATTTTACCGAAGCTGGAGAAATAAAAAATGAATGTATATTGTCGCAAAGATAAATATCCAGTAGATTTTATGGATCAAAATGAATTTGATGATGATGATGAATTTGATGATGATTGTATATATGATCCAAGTGAAGATGGCGAAGAATTGGATTGGGAACGTTACACTGATGAAGGTAAAAAATTAGAAAAAAAAGAGAAAGAAAAGATGTTGGAATTGGAATATGATTATTCCAATTATGATTATTCCTATTTTGAGTATGAATTTGAAATATTAACATATAACCAAAAAATAAATAAAAATAACTCTTGACTTTATTCCTACTCTGAATTATACTGAACTTACTTAGAAAACTTAAATGATTGTTGAAGAAAATAACCATAACGATAAAGGATAATTAAGATGACTGAAAACTGGCTGTATCAACAAGCATTAGAGCAGAGGGAAGATGAATGCGATTGGATGGACGAAGTTTATGGTAGTGTATACGAAATTATTACTGGATGTGAAGAGGAAGATTGTTAGTAAAGAATTTAATCAAAAATAACTCTTGACTTTATTCCTACTCTGAATTATACTGAACTTACTTAGAAAACAAAATTATTATCCGCCCATAACTAATAACCTAAATGATAATTCTTAAAGGAGGATTGGTAACTACCTTGATTTGATTCAACCCCTTAATAAAATATAAAAAACAAAGAATTTTTAACTTATCTTATATGGAAATATTATGAATAATGACAGAGATGGTCCCATGTAATAACACTTAATAAAACAATATAATAAAAACAAAGAAGTTAGATAACTCTTTATATTTTATACGGAGAACCTAAACGATATGAATAATGATAGAGATGGTCCCATGTAATAATACTTAATAATACTTTTAAATACTTAATAAAACAAAAAACCCTCATTTCCTTAATTGGTTGTAAGGGTTTTTTATTTCAATAATACAAGTATTTTTCTTGACTCTTATCTCTAAATTTTGTATAATATAATCAAGAGGTAAGGAAATGTTCTTTGATAATTTATGTGAGTAGATGAATGACAATTGATGACACAACCTATGCCGGAAAGTAGAGATGAGTTCCCGCGCGGGTGGTAGCTGGTTTCGGGAGATGTAAAAACTCCAGCGGAAAACAGAGTTGAACATGAGTATAAAGGCACTTGAGATTAAAGGGATGAAAGACCCGCCTTGAGGGGTGTTTGATGATAGTCCACAAAAAGCAAAGGTGAGGATATGGCTGAACATGCGGGGAAAGGTCAATTGTTTTAGGGAAAAAGGGTAAGCATGGCGACTTATAAAGAATTGACGTTTCCATGGTTTTCGATTCTTGTGTGTATTTTTTTTGTAATGTATTTTTTTAACTGTCCACCAATAATACCTTGATGGGGTTTTAAAGCTGGTTAGTTTAAATTTAATCCTTCCCTACTATCCAGCACCTATCCTTTAAACTCTCATCCTCACTTAATACCAATATATATCCTCCTGTGCTATGATACCACCCATCCACTATTATCTCTCCTCTATGAACCAATACATGACAATTCGGACATATCTCGCATATATTACTATTCTCATTCCCTCCTCCTTTACTACGACTCACTATATGATGACGTTCTAATATCATTTCAATTCCACAAATATTACATATTTCCATTTCTTTCCTTATAATTAAAATATATTTTGTTTATTTGCCCAATACTTTAAATGTATTTATTCTTTCCATCCCAAATATACACTCATATAAACTCTTTTCCACTCCTAAAAAATTGTCTATACTACTCAAACATAATTCTAACCCACTATCATATTCTAACTCTTCTATTACCATCAAATCTATACCATTTTCCTCACAATATACTCTCTTAATACCATCTTTATACTTTGAATATTCACTACTATGCCAATATGTACCATTAAACTCAATTGCTTTTCTTAATTCAGGTATCCATATATCCAATTCCAAATAATTACCTGTTTTCGGGTTTATCACATTCGTTCTGTCTCCTGATATAACTTCTTCATCTATTATTGATATTACATAATTAAATATATAAATTTCTTTTTGTGATCTGCTTTCAAAACATATTGGACATCTTTGACCACTTTTAAACTTATTTGGTGTTGCACTACTATATTCATGTCCATAATTACATTTTAATTTCACTTTGGTACTAGTATTCTTATATTCACCTATTAATTCATATTTTTCTTTAGCTAATAATTCAATAAAGTCTTTCTTTGCTTGTATTGAATAATTACGAGGACATTCTGGACATCTACTACCTTTTTTAAACTCATTTGGTGTTACTTTATATTCATGGCCCTTATTACATTTTAATTTCACTTTGGTACTAGTATTCTTATATTCCTCTAATAATTCATAACCTATACTTGCTAATAATTCTAAAAAGTCTTTCTTTGCTTGTATTGAATAATTACTAGGACATTCTGGACATCTTCTACCTTTTTTAAACTCATTTGGTGTTGCACTACTATATTCATGTCCATTATTACATCTTATCTTAACTTTTATATGTGAACCTTTATATTCCTCTAATAATTCATATCCTATACTTTCAACCAATTCTTTAAATTCTTTCCCATAATCTCGCTTCATATATTTAACCTCATTCAACCATTTTACCATATATAGTATTATCTGTAAATATATTAGTTCTCATATATATTAACTTTGGGGGATTAAATTCATAAAATTTTCACGCACAAAAAATTCCAAATGAACTTTTGTTTTCTTAATTACTTTTTTATAAACAACTTTGACAGATTTAATCCATAAAATTTTCAGAAGCAAAGAGCTATACTGTAGGTATCCTTTAACCCTTCTAATGAATACACGGTTGACTTTTCACCTCCTATATACATCTTCATATACATTAATCCTCCTATATATACTCTAATCTATGTATTAATTCTTCTATATATACAAAGAGCTATGAACATTATTAGAAGAATACCATATAAGAGATAAAGATAGATTATACTTCAGTTCATATATAAAATAATTCTAATAATATTGTACTTGTATTTGATGAGCATTTCATAGTATAATTAAATTGACAGCCAAAAACTTTTATACCATATATTACATTTTCATATCATCTCAATTATTATACCAACTTCTTATCATTAAATACATTATAATTATCTAATAATGCTCAATATTGCGTTCTAATGATTATTTTCTTGATATGTATGGGGTAGTCATGGTATAATAGAAATGATACACTGAGCATACCAAATAAGGGATATTTTACTATGTGTTGACCCTATACCATATAAGGTTTGACTGAAATTGTTATCCACTTATCAACAGTATGCAGATATAGTATTATGTATCATATATTAGGTGTTCTAAGTACTTGTTTTATAAAGGAAAGAAAATAATTAAAATTGATTAATATGTGTTCTATGTCGCATAAGATGTATTACGTCGCCTCTTTGATTATTTTGCAATTTTAATGTTTGAAAAGTTGGCATGATTGTTGTCTAAAAGTTCAAATACACACAATATGGTATAAAGTTTTGAGTTGTCAGTTTCATTATACCATGAATGCCCAATAATAACAAGAAGAAAATAATTAACTGTTTGGTAGGGTCCATCCTTTATGTTGTTTTCTCTTACTCTTTAATACTAATCCAACTGTACTTTTATTTAAATTATGTTCATTAGAAAATTTTTAGATATTATCAAACACGTATATTTTACCATCTTTCTCTAATGTATGTTCTGAGTAATTCTTTAGATTAATTCCTGTTGGTTGATTTCTGTTTTCAGCGTTTAACAGTGCATTCAATCTCATTTCTTCATTAGTGTGTTCAATGGTATATCCTTTATGTAACATACCCCATCCATTAGCAATACGAATTAATGAACTGTAATTTAAATTATTAACTTCACAATATTCATCCAATTTATTAACTTCTATTATATTTCCTTCTGGTGTTGTTATCATATATGTTTTAGAATTTATATCTCGTTGCCATTTACCCATTTTCTTTTTTGTTTCTTCTGAATGTCTATAACCATTTTGTCCACCAGTTCTTAAATTATATTCAGGTTTATACTCATTCATAAAACGTCTTTCCATACGATCTAACAATTCATAGTCATCAGAAATATCAATACCTTCCCATATCACCTCCCATGAGAAATTACCCCAACCATATTTATTGATGGCATTATAAAAATAGATATTCCTTGAACGTGATTTAGCATCGTATTTATGTTGCTTTTTCCTATGTGATAAAGTGTTGGTTGTTTGTCCGATATACTTCTTATCATTAATATTATTTGTAACCATGTAAATTACCATATATAATATCTCCTATATAATTATAATACTATATCATATATGTTTTGTAAACTTCATATCATTTGTCTTTCAACAGCTTTTCTCAATGATTCTCTATAACATTCACTGCATCTATAACCTTTATTCCAATTAATAGGCAATATCTCAAATCTATGACCTTTTGGACACTCCAGTATTACCTTTGTTCTATCATTAACGTATTCTGTAATTAATTTATATCCTTCTGTTAATACCATATCTGTTACCTCCATTTTACTCTCTTTTTTTGTCTCCAGCCTAGGGATAAAACCTGCCTCAGACCAGTAAATATCAGTGTATATGAAAACTACGCTTGATTAGAAATTGTATGGGAAATCGTTAATTAAGTGTTTTTCATTAATTTATTTTGAATTATGACCATTTTTGTTAATATTAGGTGTAATTGTTGATTTAGTGCTTGACAATGACAGAAAAATAGGTGTAAGTTGTTAGTTTTGTTAGTTTTAATGAATAATTTTTAGTGGTTTGCGTTAATGAGAATGTTTTATCAATTTTTTCATTAAAAGAGTGAAAGTATAAAGGGTCATTATATTGAGTGAAGGGAAACGCACCCTTTTCTTATGCTATCAAAGGGATTACAGATTTATAATATTTTCATTTAATTATAAGTTGTTGATATCAAAGGGATAACCGGCATCAGTAATAATAGATAGTAATAATAATAGATAGTAGTAAAGTCATACTTAAGAGTCAAACATCTGTAATATGATATAATGACCTATAATTTAGTATATTTTATTTATAATATACCATGAATAGAAAACCCAAAGATATTAATACGTTACATGGAATATTTTAGTATCAAGATATGTTAAGTAATAGGGTAAGTATACCAACCACATATACGGCGTTACTTCAACATATTAGATTTGGTTATACGATAAACTGAAGCAACGCCGATATTAAGTGTGTCAGCAACGGCCTGTTTGGTCATTCCTTTAGCCAGTAATTCAAGAACTTGTTTTGATTTAGCTCTTGCTGTTGGTTTACGTCCCTTATATAGACCTTGTTCTTTAGCTCTTGTAATTCCTTCTTTTTGTCGTTCAAGCATAATTTCACGTTCAAATGTAGCAACGGCACCTATCATAGTGAGCATCAATTTACCCGTTGGAGTGTTTGTATCAATGTTAATATCCAAGATTTTTAATGTAACGCCTTTTATTTTAAGAGTTTCGACAATTTCAAGAAGGTGTTTTGTATTTCTTGCTATACGGTCAATCTTGCAAATAACTACAGTGTCTCCTTTCCTAACATAATCAAGCAAAGCCACCAGCTCGGGCCTATTTTTTGAGACACCACTAATTTTCTCATGGTATATTCTATCTGCACCAGCATCATGAAGTAGTTCTATTTGTGCATCTAAATTTTGATCTGTAGTGCTGGTTCTTGCATATCCCACCACTTGCTGAAATTGTTCGACAGTTTTTCCATGTAATGTTTCTCCAATAATTTAATAAGAATGGGTCAAAAAATTATATTTGAAATAGGTCATCAGGTAAAGGATTAGTTGTGATATAAGGAACTAATTCATCAACAGCGAATATAGCTATATGCGAATATATAGGGTTCATAACTACTTTACCGTTAGGATATTGTAAATTATAACAAACATCATCATTATCAACATCATCATTATCAACATCATCATTATCAACATCATCAATATCAACATCATCATTATCAACATCATCAATAATAGAAGAGATAGAGAAAATGGTATTTTTATTATCATACCAGAATTCTTTCCAATCATCAATATAGTCATGAATATTATTAGGATGAGTAAGAATAACTTTATCGCCAATATTAAATTTATTCATAGTTCAAATAACTCATCAGGTAAAATGTTATTAATATAAGGTTCTAATTCATGATCAACGAATATAGCAATAATAGGTATACCAGTTACAGAATCATTTAGGACATTCATTACTTTTTCACCATTAGGATATTTTAGATAACAATATATATCAGAGGATGTATCAGAGGTAAAATGGATAGTGAATATAGTATTGGAGTTATCATACCAGAATTCTTTCCAATCATCAACATAGACATCAAAGTTAAGGATATTATTAGGATTTTTGAGTTTAACTTTATCATCAATATTAAATCCATTCATATTGTAAATCTCCTTTGTCCCACTAAAAATTATATTTATTATCGAAGTAAATGAGTAATATCACTAGCAACAATACTAACATTATCATTGAAAATAAACCAGTTAACAAAATGATTTTAATAATACAATGGAATAATAAATAATGTTCAGGTACAAGTGAGAATAAACTGAATATTAATAAAACAGCAGATTGAACTATCATTATAATTAATAATTTGTTTGTATGTGTATCAATAAAATTTTTAGATAATAGATTCATGTTTATATATCAAATAGATCATCAGGTAAAATGTTATGAATATAGGGTTCTAATTCATCACAATAGAAGATATACCTTACTTTCTTACCATTAAGGTATTTTAAGATATAATATACTTCATTATTGATAGAATTAACATTAATATAAGAGACAGTAAACATAGTATTAGGATTATCATACCAGAATTTTTGCCATTTAACACCATAGTCAGGAAAATTATGGATATCTAATGGATTTTTAAGTTTAACTTTATCGTTAATATTAAATTTAGTCATAATTCGAACAGTTCATCTGGTAAAGTGTTATTAATATGATTATAATTATATGGTTCTAATTCATGATAAAAAAAATCAAAATAATTTAAATTAGTATTTATAGGGTTCATAACTATTTCACCATTAGGATAACATAAGGTATAAAATATAGTATCAATAGAATGGATAGAGAATATGGTATTGATATTCTGTTGATAAAATTCTTGCCATTTTTCACCATAATAGAATTCATTAGAATTTTTAAGTTTGACTTTATCGTTAATATTAAATTTCATCATAGTTTAAACAATTCATCAGGTAAAGGATTAGTTGTGATATAAGGAACTAATTCATCAACAGCGAATATAGCTATATTATAATACATACTAGATATAGGATTCATTACATTCTCATTATTAGGATATTTCAATATGTAATGAGAACCAGAATCGATGATAGAAGAGATAATGAATATAGTATTGGAGTTATTATACCAGAATTCTTTCCATTCAACACCATAGTCATCAAAGTTAAGGATATTATCAGGATGAGCAAGTTTAACTTTATCGTTAATATTAAATTTCATCATAGTTTAAACAATTCATCAGGTAATAATTGTAAATTAGCTTTCTTGAATCTATGAGGCCAGAATCGATCTTTTGGGAATTCTTTTAGTACAATATATTCACGGCATCCTATTGTAACTATATCAAATATTGTATACATCCGACCTTCTACAAGTTCTCTATCTTTATCATCAATACATATAACTTTATCGTTAATTTTAAATTTAGTCATAGTTCAAATAATTCATCAGGCAATAATTGTTGGTTTATTTTTTTAAATCTATGAGTCCAGAACAAAGAGTTAGGTATTTCTTTTACAGTAATATATTTGCTACGAGTTATTTCAGTTATTTCCAATATAGTATATGTATTACCTTTTATAAGAGAACTTGTTTCATCATCAATACATATAATTTCATCGCCAATATTAAATTTCATCATAATTCAAACAGTTCATCAGGTAATAATATTGGTTTAACATAAAAATCTAAATTGTGATCATAATAAGAATTCATTTCCCCATTATCCCATTTGACATAAACATCCATAGTACCTTCATGCATTTTATAAACAGTACCAATAATTTGACCATATTTACCATTCCATAAAGGATTTCGTTCATTATCACCAAATTTCCTATCATCAATATATTTTACTCTATCACCGTTTTTAAATTTCATATCTAGTATTCCATTTCTTTTAATGTCAGTCTTTGTTTTGCCTGTACCCATCGACCACAAATGATAGCAGTGATCCATCCAAGATTATCGTGAGCTTCAATAATTTTCATAGTATTTCCTTAATATTAGGTTTTGTTATAGTTCAAATAGTTCATCAGGTAAAGGATTAGTTCATCAGGTAAAGGATTAATATATAGTTCTAATTCACCATAACGGAATGTAGCAATTTTAGTTGCCCCGTTTTCAAATTCGACATTCATTACTTTATCACCATTAGGATATTGTAGATGAAAATATATATTAAAATATATATTAATGTCAAAATGGATAGAGAACACAGTATTTTTATTATCATACCAGAATTCTTTCCATTCATCAATATAGTCAACAAATTCATAGATATTATTAGGATGAGTAAGTTTAACTTTATCACCTATTTTAAATTTACTCATATCTCATATTTCATTTATCAGCAACTTCATTAGTGTTCATGTTTAGAATGTTTTTCCGCACTTGTAGTAAAGTTTTTTCAATTGATTCATTAACTTCTGCAAAAAACGGAAAAGGATTATATTTTATATCGTCGTGAATAGCCGTTCCACGTAATACCAACTTCCCACATACACATTCAATTATTAGGTCTTTGAGTACAATCATTTTTAGTCCTTTTATTTTAATATATCAATCGTTTTATATATCAAAGAGGTCATCAGGTAAAAGATTAACAGTATGAAGTTCTAATTCATCTTCAAAGAATATAGCCAGAATATTATTATTTATAGGGTTAAACACTTCCTCACCATTAAGGTATTGTAGATAATAATGTAAAGAAGTGTTAGAAGAAACAGTAAAAATGGTATTGGCATTTTTAGACCAGTATCTTTTCCATTCAATACCATATGTGTTAATATTAAAATTGGAGTTGAGTTTAACTTTATCACCTATTTTAAAATTATTCATAGTTTAAATAATTCCTTTCACACACCACAACATTCCCCATTAAATAAGAACGTAAGGTTTGTTCCAACGCCCGACATTGATATAAGTGTACCAACCAACATGATGGTAGTCTGCCATTAAATCAGATTTATCGAAATTACCTTTATTTATGGCTTCATGGAGTTCTTCAAGGCACTTCAAAACTTTACCGGAATAAGAGGAATCAAGATGATATTCATTTACTTGGATATGTCCTCTATCGTCAGTTAATTTATATTCATCACTTTTAACATTTTCATTGTAACTCTTGATGAAGTCTAAATGGCCTTTACGGATAGTTAGAACCAGAGCGGAATGATGTTGGACAGAAAAAGAACCTTGAAGGCCGTATTTTTTGAGGATGACTTTAACATTAGGGGCGAGTTCTTTTTTCAGTTCTTGAGATACATAAGCCATTTTGAATCCCTTTCGTCTATGAGGTAAGTACAGAATACTACAGATAGGATATAAAGTCAAGTATTATATTTTAAATAATTCATCATCAAAAGTATCTATAATTGGTGGTGTTATTGTCCATTTATCAAAAGTTACATCATTTAACATAGAATTAAGTTCTTTTTCATAATATTTAAATTCAAAATTATCTGATATTGAATCATTGCATGTTGGTCCATCATAAAAAATCCATTTTATTACATATCTATTATTTACATATCTATTATGTTCATATTTTATTATATCACCTTTTATTAGTACATCTGAATTAGTATGTGTATAAAAAATTGTACCTATTCTATATTTCATAATTCAAACAGTTCATCAGATAAAGGATTGGAGATATAAAGTTCAAGTTCATCATTAATGAACATAGCTACAGTATCACAATTTATACTAATTATTTGATTCATTACTATTTTATCATTAAGGTATTTTAAAGTATATTTAGATTTGATAATAGAAGATATGATGAATATAGTATTTTCATTATCATACCAGAATTTTTGCCATTCATCATAATATTCATCAAAACTAAGGATATAATTATGATGAATAAGTTTAACTTTATCACCTATTTTAAAATTATTTTTCATGATAATATCACCGTTATAAAATTTTTTGAGATTCATTTATTTATGGGTATTTTTTATAAAAGTAAATGAGTAATATTAACATCAACAACACAAAAAATATATTTGAAAACATAAAAGTAAATAAAATAATTTTACAAATACAATGGACTAATAGATAATGTTTAGGTATAAGACCACTAAAACAGAATATTAATGAAATAATAGATTGAACTATAACTATTTTATATAATCTGTTTATATATATGTATCAATAAATTTTTCAGATAATAAATTCATGATTATATCTCAAACAATTCATTAGGTAATATAACAGGATCAGGTAACATTTTCAACCCTTTTGAACCAATCAGTATAGTTCGTTTAAATTTTGGTATATATATGGCTAATACAATAATATGTTTATCAAGAGTATGTTGTCTAAAATTTATGATAATACCCTTTTCACCTGCAAAATTTTTAACATCTTTATGGTTGTTAATATAATCAGAAATACCTAATATATTTGCCATTTCATCATAAGAGGTGTACATACGCCCAGTATTAATAACTTTTACATGTTGACCTTTTTTCATAATTTAATTCCTTTTTATATTTCAAACAATTCATTAGGTAATAAGTTGTCCTTACAATGATAATGATCAAAACAGCTATATACCCAACCTGATCTAGAACCATTCACTCGTATATAATATTTATTCATGCTAGTTATCGTATAAAATGGGTGTTTATCGAAGTTACTGATAATATCATGTCTTGCATCGTTATCAATTAGTATTACTTTATCACCAATTTTAAATTCATTCATAGTTCAAATAATTCATCAGGTAATATTGAGAGCCTAGAATGTAATTCAAATCGGCTTCCGCACCAACCACTTATAGGTGTAGATGAAGTTTCTTTTATTGCTACATTGTTACCGCCACCACGTTGGCATATCCTTGTGATAGTATATATTTCACCAAGAACAAATTCATTATTACCTCTGGCATTAACACATATTACTTTCTCACCATTTTTAAATTTCATAATGTAAATAATTTATCATCAAAATGAATCTGTTCTACCACATCAACCCAATTAGGTGAAAACCACCATCCGTTCCCTCCTTTTACTTGGAAATTATAACTAGTACTATCAATAAATGTAATAGTCATAATGTCACCGATATAGTTATTTAATTCAAAATCATATCCACACTTAGTGGTATCAGTTTTTTCACTAATATCATTTCTTATTTTAACTCGTTGTCCCTTTTTGATTAACTTATTTGATATCATATTTTTTAATCCTCTTCAAATAATTCACTATCAAAGAAATCACTTGGTATATTATCACTAGAAGTTTGTGTTGTCAATAATTTATTAGATGAGAATCCTTTTATAAATGTCTGAGTAAATAAAATGTTATCCTCGAATGGTATGATCATTGGTGGGCCATAAGGTTTGAATCCACGACTTACAAATGATTCACATTCCCCATTGAAAGCATCAACATTAATTTTTGACACCATAAAATATTTACGTTCTTCCATTAATATACCACCTCATGATATATGGCCTTAAGTCCTCTCATTTTCCGTATCCTAATTATGAGGAATGCTTTCAAAAAACAACCAAAAAATACAATGGACGTGCAACTGTTTGTATATGACATTGGTGGAACATCACCCATTATAAAAAATGATAATATAATTGATAATATCTGAATACTTACGGTCATCATCATCATATACCAGTAAGAACAATATATCAGTTTGTTCAAGAATTTAATATGTATTTTGATTTCTAATATTCGGTTATGTACATCTTGCTTTGATATTTTTGGCGGAAAATTCATCCATTTTGGCATATTTTTCTTATATGATTTTTCGAATATTTTAATGTGTTTACGTGTTTCTGAATCAATCATTTACAATCCTTTCGTCTGATATCATTTATAATCTATCAAATCACATTTCAAATGTAAACTAACACAAAAATATTATAAATAACAATGATATAAAAAATTACCCATACATGAGGAAATATGAGATTACAACAATATTTGATTAATGAGAAAGGTATGCCAATAAGTGCAATTCGTGAGACTGATTTATATAAGAAAATATCACCATCCAAACAGAAAGAATTTGAAGCTACTTGGAAGAACATTAAAAAAGATTGTCAACCATTTCTAAAACAATTAATGAAACAACCAGCTAGTGGTACACATGATTTATTATACCGTAATATGAATGTTAAAGGTGATATAGGTAGTCTTGCTGTTCGTATGGATCGTGAACCAAGAGACACACCTAAAGTAGTTCATGATCTATTTGATGATATTCTTGAAGATGTATTTGGATATAGAGCACGAAGTAAGACAATATTTTGTTCTGGTGTGGAAAGTTGGGGAGGTTCATATGGTTCATCTTATGTAATATTCCCAAAAGGATCATTTAAGTTTTTATGGTCAGAAAGGGTAAAAGATTCATATGATGAAGTGTGTATGACTGCTATAAAACGGACATTAAGTAACCAATATGAGAAAGAAACAAAAGAATTAATTGGAAAGAGTGTACCGGATAAAGATGTTGATGATGAGTTTGATATGTGGTTATATGATGTAACTAATAGAATCAAATATGATGATCTTAATGATGATGAACGTAAATTAATATATATGGCACTAGAATACAATATATTAGAACGAATTAATTATAAAGAAGATAATTTAATCAAAGCCATTAAATCAGAACATGAAATTATGATATTTTGTAAAGATTATTATTATTTGAGCACATATGAATTTGAATCATTAATAAAATTATTTCTTTGGGGGTCTATATACTAATGAGACTACAACAATATTTATTAACAGAAGGTCGAATGAAGACAATAGACCGAGATGAAATGGAAAAACTACTTAATGGAAAATACAGTGATGCATTTGATCGATTTCTTGATAATGATGATAGTTATATTTTTAGAGGTGATCAAACCGAGATTTATGATTTTGCTATAGGTCATGGTAAAGGTACACGTAAGAGAAAATCAAGAAATACTACAAATTATTCTACATTATTTTTTGATAATCATCCGTCTTGGTCTAAATTTCCGAAACGTAGTGAATCATTTATATGTAGTACTAGTATTAAAACAGCTAAAAGTTATGGATTTAGTGGTGGTGTATATCATATATTTCCTGAGAATGGTACTACTATTGGGGTTTGTAGTGGTATTGATATGTTCTTATCTTTCCGAGAAACAATTCCTTTAGAAACTGTTGCTGATGTCAATAATTTTATCATAGCTACAATGGTATATGCAGAAGAAATATTTAATATAAGTGTTAATAGAAGTGATGATAGTTATAGGATAATGAAAGGGTCGAATGATAAAATAACTAAGGCTTTTTATAATGCCTCATCTGACGAAAAATCACATTTTATTAGTAAATTAGATGGAAATTATTTAGTTATAATGGGAGACGATTTTGATGGTGATATTATTAAACGTCTTAATGAAATATATAATCCAAAAACCAATGGATTTAATATAGTTAAATCTGGACAAAAAATACCAGATAAACGAGAAGTGTGGATGAGTGGTAATTGTTTATTTGTTAGTCTTGAAAGTATGAAGGAGATGATATAATGAGATTACAACAATATTTATTAACAGAGAAGACATTTAATATTGGTGTTGATGTTGACTTGGTATTCAATACACTTGTTAAATCATCATTAACATTATTTAAAAAGAAGAAATATAAAGAATTTGAGAAGGCACTAACTGATGATAAAATAATTAACAGTAGTATATTAAAAACAAAACAAGCTAAGAAGGCACATGAGTTAAATCCTGTTACTATTGTTTTTTCGATTGATGGTATGGGTAATTATTATAAACCATCGATAGGTATTATTCATTTTTCATATAATGAACAAGTTCTTAAAATATTTAAACAAAACAATTATGAACCTGACAGAATTAAAAATGTTGTTGGTAAATCATCCTTTGAGAGATTTTCTAATGAAATGTCTGATTCTGCACTTAAGGGTACAATATATCATGAATTGTCACATTGGTTGAATGATACATTTCATAATAAAAATATAAGTAAAATGCTTAGTAGATCACAATATGTTAGTGCGGCTGAAGCCGAAAAAATTACTAAACAAGGACATGAGGATGTAGGCATGACATGGTATGAAATTGATGCACAGATACATGCGTTAAAACAGATGAAACGAGATATGAAATCGAACTATAATTATTTGGGTTGGGATGATATTATGAAACTTAAACCGTCATTTGTCACAGTATTTCAAAAAGCGGCATTATCAAATGAATATGACAATTATATGAAAAACTTAACAAAACGTATGCATCGTGAAAATTTATTAACTAAAAAATTATCAAAATATCCAAATGATAATGAAATGTATACGATGACTAGGAATGTATAAAAATGAGATTACAACAATATATAAATAATGAATTAAATGAAGAATTGGTAATAGATGATTGGACTGAAATGATTAATATTATCAAAAAGGATTGTTCTAAATTTCTAAAAGAATTTGGTAGTACTCCTATTTATAGAGGTACAAAAGAAATTAAAAATGACAATACTTTAATACGTATGAAAAGTCGTATAAATAGAACCCCTGTTGACACACCACAGCATTTACATGATTTAATGGATGAATTATTTAAAAAACATTATGGTTGGAAGGCAAGGTCAGAAAGTATATTTGTAATAAAAGATTCAAGTACTGCTGAAAGTTATGGTAACATTACATTATTTTTTCCTATAGGTAATTATAAATATTTATGGTCAAAAGAGGTAGATGATTTATATGAACAAATACGAATAAAAATTATTAACAAGATAATTGGTTATGGTATATATACAAGAGATTTGGAACCAAAAGACATCACATCAGAATTTGAAACAAAATTAGAAGATATAATTAAAACCTATAAGACAATTGGCTTTAAAAATTCTAAAAAACAGGAATGTATGTTTAAGGTTAACAATTATTATTTAATTCGTTTTGACAATTTATCTAAAAGTCTACCATTTATGGATGAGGTGAGTAATTAAATGAGATTACAAACATACTTAATTGAAATAAAAGGTGATATAAAACCGACAAATGAAATGGTTAGTTTTTTTAAAGAACGAACCAAGAAACATATTGATCGTGTTTATAAAAATTGTCGTATGCTTGCTGATCAATATCCAGAATTAATTTATAGAGGAAAGTTTCATGATATTTCAAAATATGGTGAATATGAATACGTCCCTTATATATGGATGACTTGGAAATATAAAATGGTTAATGATGGTAAAGTATTTGAATATCCATCAAAGACTCTTGAAACTAGTGTTGAAATGGCAGTAGATCATCATTACAAATCAAATAGACATCATCCAGAGTTTCATAAAAATTCTAATGATATGACTGAAGTGGATATTGCCGAAATGGTTTGTGATTGGTATGCAATGTCTATGGAATTCAATGATGACGTTAAAAAATGGGCTGATAAAAGTATTAAAAGATATGGATTTAATGATGATAATGCAAAATTAATATATCAGTTCATTGAAGATTTAGTACAATGAAACTGTGAAATAAAAGGAAAGGGTATTTTAGGAGGGTGTTAAATGTCAGAACATATAGATAATTTAGTGTGGTGGTATCTTAGAGAAGAGAAAGTTAAAAAATGGTCAGGTAAAGTTAAGACTAAATTTCACCCAGCAGAAGGAACATTTTCAAGTGGTGATGCTCAAAAAATCGCATCAGAAATTACCAAAGATGATCCAGGTTTAAAGACTGCTATGAGTCGTCTAAACTTTTTTCTTAACAGGGCAGGGAAAAATGCTAGTGCTAAAGTTCGATCCGCTGTTGAAGCTGCTAAAAATATAGTTAGAAAAAAATATGGTGGTGAAGCTACAGAGGCTTAAACGAAACTGAAAAGGCACTTGGGGTTAGGGATTTAGAACATTTCCAATCAAAATATGCAAATGATGAATTTCGGGTGGTAAAATAAATATAGATTGATAAGGATAAATATGAGTAAATTAAGAGAAATTTTAGAACGTACTGAATTTGCTAGAGATGAGATTGCTGATCAACTAGCAGGATATTTTGAGGATATAGCTTTTAATTTAGAAACTATTGAGGATATGGAAGCTATACCACAGAAACTTAAAAAAAGATTATCAAAAATCCGTAAAGAATTAGTGTCCATGAGATTTGAGGTTGAGAAGGAGTTATAATATGAAATCGATATTATTTTTAGATGAAGCTGTTGACAGTCAACTACCCATGACTAAAGTCGTAAGTTTGTATTCCTACAAACTTAGTTGAATAGCCCAAGTCTTAATTGACTACGTTATATTAGAATATATAGGTACTTCAAGATATTTCTCTAGTCTTGAACACTACGGTATATCATTAAACATCTCTGAGGGTAGGAGAAGTGTGGTATATATTTAAACCTTATATAACATTGGCGAAGAGAACTTACCTCCTTCGGGAGAGATTAAATTATCTGAAAGGATTAATTTTATGGTATATGTACTAAATATTGAAGGAAAGCCATTAATGCCAACTTCAAATGCTAAAGCTAGAAAATTATTAAAACAGAAAAAAGCAAAAGTTGGAGAATTGAAACCATTTACAATTCAATTAACTTATGAGATTGAAAAGGAATATAAACAAGAAATTACTCTTGGAATTGATAGTGGATACAATAATATTGGTTTTAGTGCTTTAACTAATAATAAAGAATTAATTGTCGGTGAATTGAAATTATTACAAGGCATGAAAGAAAGATTATTAGAAAAATCAAGATATAGAACAATTAGAAGAAATAGATTAAGATATAGAAAACCTAGGTGGAATAATAGAATAAAAACAAAACCTAAAGGTTGGTTAGCTCCTTCTTTACGGCATAAATTATATAGTCATATTAAATTTATAGATTATTTATACTCTATATTACCAATAAACAAAACAATTGTAGAAGTGGCCAATTTTGATATTCAAAAAATGAAAGATGATGATATTAGTGGAATAGAATATCAACAAGGAGACATGATGGGATTTTGGAACACTAGAGAATATGTACTTCATAGAGATAATCATAAATGTCAAAATCCTAATTGTAAAAACAAAAGTAAAAAACAGATATTAGAAGTTCATCATATTAAATATAAAAGTAAAGGTGGAACAGATAGACCTAATAATTTAATAACTCTATGTGATAAATGTCATACATCCCCAAATCATAGAAAAGGAAATTTTTTATATGAATGGTGTCAAGATGGTAAAAAAGTTAGAGGATTTAAAGATGCTACTTTTATGAGCATGATTAGGTGGTATTTGGTTAATAAGTTAAAAGAAAAGTATGATAATATTTTCTTTACTTATGGTTATATAACAAAGAATCACAGAATTATAAATGATATTAAAAAATCACATTACAATGATGCCTTTGCTATTGCTAAGGGTATTGGTCAAATTAGGAATGAAAGTATTTTTAACATAAACCAAGTTAGAAGAAATAATAGAAGTTTAGAAAAATTTTATGATTCTAAATATATTGACATCAGAACAGGTAAAAAAGTAAGTGGTGGAGATTTGAATAATGGTAGAAGAACTAGAAATAAAAATTTAAACAGTGAGAATTTACATCAATATAGAGGAGAAAAGATTCAAAAAGGACAAAGAAGAATAAGAAAAGGAAAATATTTCTATCAGCCTAATGATTTAGTTAAGTATGAAGGAAAAATTTATACCGTTAGAGGTTCTCAAAATGGAGGGGAATATATTGCATTAAGAGAAATTAAGAAAGTACCAAGAGTAAAAGTATTGACACCTTATAAGTTTCAAAGAGGTTTAATATGGTGCTAGTAGTTTAAGGGAATTCATCCAATAACTAAAGAAATAAAACCCTATGGGAGAAAATATTATAATGAGTCTTAAAGAAGAATTTGAAAAACTAAAATTAGGTATTGTAGAAGCAGAAGGTATTGATTCAGATCCAGAAGGTGAAGAAACCCCAGAGTTTGAAGAGGTGGTCGGGTTAAGCATTCTTATTTTAACATCATCTACTGACTCAAAGAATAACAAAATGAGTAAGAAAAATCCTACTATTACCAAAATGGAAGAATGGTGTAAATCCAATAATGTGTCTTATTATACCGCATTTGCTGATACTGCTTATATTGATGAAGATGATAATAATATCAAGATTCATAATATTAATGATAAAGATGGATTTATTATTGATCGTGACAAAACATTTATTTTGGCTAGACGTGGTGTTATGTTTCATAGATATTCATTAAATCTTATGACTAGATTAGAAAGATATCGTTTTTGTTTTCTTAATGAACGTATTGCAATTGAAACATGCGAAGACAAATATTTAACTAATTTGAAACTTATTGAAGCAGATATTCCTATTCCTGATTCAGCACTTGTTCCAACTGAAGAAATGATTGATCTTGCCCATGAAAAAGTTGGTGGTAAATTTCCTGTTGTTGTTAAAACTTTGAGTGGTACACAAGGTAAGGGTGTCTTTATTATAAATGAATATAAATCACTAAAATCAACATTACAAGCTATCTGGTCTGTTGGTGATGAAGTAGAAATGATGTTTCAGAAATATATTAAATCAGATCATGATGTTAGATTACACGTATTGGGTGATAAAGTTATTGCTTCAATGAGACGTGATGTGGTAGATAATGATTTTAGAAGTAATGTTCATTTGGGTGGAAAGACAAGAAAATATAAGCCATCCAAAGAAATACAAGAATTGGCAATCAAGGCTGCCAAATCAGTTAAATGTAAATGGGCTGGTGTTGATATTATGTTTGATTCTAAAGGTAATCCATATGTTCTTGAGGTTAATGCTTCTCCTGGTACTGATGGTATTGAAGCCCTTACAGAAAAAGATATTATTAATGAAGTTATGGAATTCTGTAGAAATGGTGTCAACTGGAATAGACCTCCACAGGAAATCGGAGTCGTTGAGACATTGACACTGGATAAGGTCGGTGAGTTGATAGCTCGATTTGATACAGGAAATAGTGCTAGAAGCTCGTCATTGGACGCACAGGACATAAAGATAAATAATAAACAGGTGACGTGGAAGACAAACGGAAAGTCTCTCTCAGGTACAATTATGGGTGATGTACGTATGAAGAATAATCACAATGCCGAGATAAAACTTGATGAGAGAAGACCAGTTGTGTTGTTGGATGTTACCTTTGAAGGTGTCACGTACAGAGACGTACCATTCAACCTTAATGACCGATCAAATAAATCGACACCAATATTAGTGAACAAGGATTTCATGATAAGGTCTGGGTCAGTAGTGAATCCAGCAAAGGTATACAGTGTGACCTCCAAGCCGGACTATTTAAAGAAGAAAAAAGTGTTAAAGAAAGAAGAAAGAGAGGAAAATTAAGATGGATATCATAGGTAAAATTGATAGATATATATTAGAAAATGATGAGGGGAAAATGGAGCTTTTGTATACTTCTGTTAATGATGCAAGACAGTATATACAAAAAATATTATCTAAAAGTAATAGAACACTTGATAAAATAATACCAAATTTTAATGAACATTATATACAGGCACAACGTATGGCAAAAATGGGGTATGTTAAACGAAAAGACATGCCTGTGATTAGTTCAAGTGATATAAAATCATTACAACACCATCTTACTAATGGATTTATTGATAGAAATCCACCTTTTTCTATTAATACAAAACCAAACAATGATGATGTTATTAAAGTATCAAAAACTACTGAAATTATTAGTAAATTAAAACCTATACAGAAACAGATTTATTTAGATAAAGCTGCTGTTATATTAGGTAAAAAATCAATATCAGAAACAAAAAAATTTCTTGAAACTAAAATTTTTGTTGTGAATACTGATAATTATATAATTGACGGTCATCATCGTTATTTGGCTGGGATGATACTAGATCCTACTATTAAAGTATCTGTATTAAAAATAGATATGAACAAAGATCAATTATTGTCTTTGACTAAATCATTCAGTAACGCAATTGGTAACAAAAGAAATGTGTAAAAGAGGTCGATTAAGACCTCTTTTACACATTATTTGAATACTTTTTTCAATATTATGTTTTGTGAATCACCTAGAAATGGAGGTCAAGATAGTCATAGCACTACTATGGCAGTTTAAATGGTAACTCAAGAAATTGCATTCCTGCTGCATTTTTATGACCCCCACCATTATATTTTTTAGCAATAACACCTACATCAACACCGGGTTTGTTTGAATACATTGATATTGACCAATTCTTGTTCGTATATCCAAATGCCATCATAGCATCATGTTTATTCATATCAAATTTATTATCAAATAACATAGAATTGACATTTAAGGCGTTACACACTAAAAAAATATATCCTTCCCATTCCATTTCAAATGTGTGAGAATTTGCATATTTATTGTTTAGATTTTGTTGATATTTATTACAAATCTTCCCTATTTTAATGAGTTCATCTGTTTTATTATCCCCACTAAATTTACCAAAACATTCCCACCAAAATTTAGTATGATCAACATCAATATCTTGATATTTCAAACCAGCTTGTAAATCAAATAGATTTTGACTATAATCCAAATCCCATACATCATATCGACCAATCATTTTAACCATTTTGGGGAATTCTGCATAATTATGATGTGGATTAAAATATTCCCATGTCAACTCGCATCCAGCATCACCAATACGTTGAATACCTTTAAATGTTCGTCCTGATTTATTCTTATCTTCAATTGAAGTTTTGTGATGATCAATCCAAATAAAATTATCACCTTTTATTTCTAATAATTTGATCATATCTGAGAATGGTTGTAATCCAAAATCAACCATATATACTTTTTGTGCCTCTTTAATTTTTTTCCAAGGGACATCATATCCATAATTTATAGAATGGGTTGTTACTTCGTTTTCAAAATATTTTACAATTGCTCCAGCACAAATCCCATCAGAATCATTATGGTGTATACAAAGACATGGAATCTCACGTTTGTTTATTTTCTTCATATAATATCCTTCGTTATATAATTTTTATTTAGATATGGGAGAATTTTAGTAGTTCTCCACATTTTAACCTTATGAACATAATTATTAATGTCGACCACATTCTTACCTGGACCTCTGTTATAAGCAAGAATAGCTTTGTTCCAATCACCACCTTTATATTTTAATAGATAGGCATAATAATGTACACCTATTCGTATGTTAAATCTTATATCTATTAGTAAATCAATTGTCAATTCTTCATCTGATGGTATTCTATGGCCATATTGTTCCGTGAATAAATAAGGAAATTTTGTTGCAGTGTATCTAGCCGTTGCCATTTGTACTTGCATTGGACCTAATGATTTTGGTTTTCCCTTACTATTAACATCACCAACTATTACTCCATTTTTCTGCCATACTAGACTGTTACAATGAGATTCTTGATAGGCAATACTCGCTGTTGTTTCGCCCCAAGTATCACCATATAATTCTATTTTATTTCCTTCATCATATGCATATTGGATACATTGTATTTGTTGTGGTGTCAATTCTATAGTTTTATTGGCGTTTCCTGTAACTGGCAACACAAACAAAAAAATGACAGTCATGACAACTGCCACAATTAATCTACTCATATTTCCTCACATTCAAATAAATTATTTTTCTATGTCTTCAATATCTTCATACAAATCTTCATAATCGCTCTGACTTGTACCTTTGTATATATCGTAGTCATTCTTTGGCTTTCTATAAGGTTCATTTTTTTGTTCTCCCTTACGAAATGCTCTACGATTTGTTTTCCCCATTTTCTTCAATTCTCCTTAATCTTTCTTCAAATATGCATAATTTATTTTCTAACTCATCAATAGTTGCTTTAATATCACAATCATCCACACTTATTTCATTTGTGGTGATTCTATTAACACATAAATCATTTAATATAGTAGTTCCATGTACTTCAAGGTCACCAATATCAGTAACGTCATGTATTGAATCATCCTCTGATGTTTCAATATCTTGTTCTTCATCATCATATATAGGAACATTAATCCCTAGACGTGATAATTGGCCATCAGATAGACCATTTTGTTCTATGTTTTCTATGCCAGTATGTATTTCTGACATATTCCATGGAGGTATTGCTGACATTTAATATTCCCATTCATCAATATTTTGTTTTGCCAATGTTAACCAACCATTAAATTTATAATTTTTGTGTGATTGATTATTTTGCTGATCAAATTCATATTTCAAATAATCTAATATATCCTCATAGTCATTACACTGACTATTAGCCCAAAGATTTCTCAGATCATTATAGAATCTTTGGGCATCACTTAACGAAATATCAGAATTTCGTTCTCGTTGATCAAGTTCACGACTACGTTGATCAAGTTCACGACTACGTTGATCAAGTTCATCTTCTGATGTTTCTTCAAAGATTTCACTGCTGACCTCTTCAAGTATACCCAATCTTGATAATACCACATCATTATTATTCATAACTGTCTTCTTTCTCTCTTATTTTATAGAGATTCAATATCAGTTGGTTGACAATTTTTTTATCAAAATAATTAACTCTTTGATGATTTTTTGTAATATCATTTACCAGTTTTTCCAATTCATCGTATAGTTCCTCAAATTCAACTATTGATATGTTTCCGTTTTTAACATCTAATAAGAATTTTGATGAAGATAGTGGATATTTTATATACCCATTACATAACATTTCATGTGCTTCAAACAGTGCCCTTATTGAATGTGATAGAGATTTCCAATCATTCCCATCCATGTTTTTTGCGGAATGTGCCCTATGTCCATATTTTTTATGTTCTTTAGATAATCTTTCAATAAATTCTGATATAAATATAGTATCTTGATGTTCTTTTGTCAACAGTTTTAAAAATAATTTATCATCACGCTTAATCAAACTCAAATAATTCTTGTCTCTAGATGAATCTATATGACACAATTCTATTAATTCATTTAGATCAAGATCACGGAGACGTGTTTTTTCGTCAAACCCACCCAAGTTTTTTCCCGCTAATTCCAAATATCGAAACACATTCTCGATAACTTTTAAATGACTACCTTTGTGATAATAGCGACACACAGACGATTTAGAAAAACCAGTGAATCCTGCAACATTATTTGGATTATATAAATAATGATAATTTTCTAATATTTCTGTCATTACAACATCACAAAACATTACCATGTCAGCATTAAATGATGAAAATAATACAGATAGAGCATTAGAATCACCCTTTCCAACAAGTTTTAACCATTCTTGTACGGACCATAATTCAAAATCAACATCATCACATGTATTTCTTGAATTATCATTACCTGATGAGTATCGAAAATGTTTTGGTTGTTCATCTAGATAACAAAAATCAACATTAGGAAGAAATATCCCCTTGAAATCATAGTCAGATTTTGGTGTAGTTGTACCATGTAGATGTGATCCAGCATAACATACATATAATAATTTATGTGGTGCTACTATTGCCTTAGCATATTCATTTACTGTATGAAAATTCCACCGACCTACCACACGTTCTTCTGGTTGTAGTTCGGTTCCTTTTCCAAAATCATAAGTACTTCCCATTGTAATTCCTTGTTATGTCGCTTTTAATTTTTATTCGCCACTACTTCAACTTCACTACGGTATGCTGTGCAACACGGGTCAAACCCATCTGTTTCTCTTGCGATAAGTTCTACTTTACATCCAGGGTCAAGGTGGTAAGGTTTTGCCTTATAAATCTCACCTTTCATCACTCCAGTACTTCGGCAATCTCGCAATATTTTAACTATCATTATTTCATCTCTTTAATAGCGGCTTTGTATTCTGAATTGATTTCAGAGTTGATTTGGTGCCATTCTATTAATAATCCATTTACGTCGTTTTCAGTGTGCGGTAGAGCTATAGACACAATCATAGCTAGTCGCTTCAAGCATTCTGCGTTAGCTTGAATGTGATCCGATAGCGAGTTAATTAGGTGGTCTTGTTCAGTCAACATTTTAGTTTGGTTCCTTTTCCAAAATCATAAGTACTTCCCATTGTAATTCCTCATCATTAGGATCAAGATTATGTTCAGATCCAAATTCTTTAATAACGCCATATGCACCTTCATATGATGCTGAATGGCCTGTACAGTGAGCAAAATCCTCATACAATTGAATTGCATCCATGTCACAATTATCATAATATAGGTCATCAGTTAGCATCATTTCACCTTCTTCTGATGCCTTTCCTGTATAATACTCTTCAAATACACTCAGAACACCTTCTTTATTTTCTTCTAAATAAACTAAAAAATCTTCCATTATGCAATTCTCCTATCCACACATTTTCGTTCAAATTTATTTTTTGTCCTAACATCCATACAAGTTAAACATTCACCAAATACACAACCAGAATCAATATTAATTCTGTCTTTGTATTTAATGTTATATTTTTTAATATCATTTTGAGACATTGGAGTATGTCCATGTATGATAATTTTTCCTTTTAATATTTCTTTCGGCCAATATAGAAAAGTATCACGAATCCACATCATATCATAATCATGTTGGTCAGATAATGGAAAATTTGGATTAATACCTGCATGAACAAAAACAAAATCATCAATTTCATGATAAATTTTTAGATTATCATAAAATTTTTGATGAGTTTTTGGTAAATCATTCCAATGTAAACCGTTCTCAGGTTTCTTTTGATCACCATTTAAATCAATAATATGTTCACAATAACTATTAAGTGTTGATCCACCACCATTATAAAAAAATGTTCTAATTTCGGTTAACCTCATAGTATGTTTAAGATAATTAATCCACATGTCTTCATGATTTCCCTTAATAAAAATACAATTGAATTGTTTATCAAGGGAAATCATGTATTCAACCGTCTCAAATACTTTATCGCCTCTATCAACCATATCCCCTATCTGAATTAATAAATCATTTTCTGTTGGTTTAACTTTAGTCTCAATAAGTGATTTCACAGTATTAGCACAACCGTGTATATCACCAATGACAATAATTCTATCATATTCTTTAGATTGCATTTTTTATCCTTTCATATTTTCTTTTCAAATGAAATATTGAATCTTTATAAATATATCTCAAAAACCCAGCCTTATCACCATTTATATTGAGACAAGACCCTTTGGATTGCCGGGTCTTTGATTTATATCTATTTATATGGTATGGATTAGATATTTTATTTGTTACAAATGACCAATTTTGATCATAATTTGATGCAATTGTTATTCCTATACCATATTTATCCCTATACCTCAAACTACCATCACCATCAATTAAACCTCGTAAAAAATGATTGAATAATTCATCAGGTATGTAGTTTGTGTGTTCTCTGAACCCTAAACGTTTGAAATTATCATATACATCTTTTGAATGTAACATCCATGTTGTTTGATCATATTCTTTATCCGTTCTTTTATCATAAATCCATCGTTGATTATGTGAACCACCTAAATGTTTTATAAAGAAATCCAACACATCAACATCTTTTGAGTTTATACATATTTTCAAACTTTTAACGCTTGCAATATTTTTTCTTTGTTGATTACAAAGATATCCATCTGCCCACATAAAACCAAACATATATGCTTTCTCTTGTGTGTCAATTGTTTCAAATATATCAACAATTGGGTATTTTCTGACACTAAAATTTTGTCTCTTATTTCGTTCTGTCAAAGTACATGATTTACACTTCTGTTTATATGCATATACTTTATCAAGGTTGATACTGTACTTAAATTTTCTTAATTTACCACATAATTCACAAGGTAATTCTACCCATTTCATAAAAATCCCCCTAAAAATATTTTTTATTTATACCCGTATTTATATTTTTAGGTGATTTTTATCAACAATCAATTATTATTATTTTTCAAAAACTCATAGACAGTTGATGCAAACTTTTCTTTGGTAAAAAGTTCTATAATGGCTATTTTGTGAAACATTGGATCGATATTTTCAAGATTCCATTCAATTAAATCAAACAATAGTTCTTTTTTGTCTAGTAATTCTTTGAGCTTACCGAATCCTTGCCAAGTTGATAAGTCGATGTTCTCAGGATAATCTGCTTTAATCATATGTCCTAATTTAAAGTTATGCGACATGGTTATAGCTTGACATATCTTACATGTAAAGCGATTTCTGCCGGGGATTTGTTGTTCCCACTCATGCCAACATTCACCAAGCTGTTCTATTAGAAACTTATCTCTTTCTAAGTTCATAATTAATCCTTTAATAATTTATTCATTATTTTTTTCTACAAAATCGTTTATATCATTAAACCATTCAAAAGCCTCAAATCCAATAGGTGCATCTTCACCATCAGGCACACCCAATCCAAAATGATACTTCTTTATCAGATTTGAGGCTCTAGCTGCATCTAATTTTTCTGTTGCTGTCTTTCCATATGTAGTGAAATGCAATTTATCGTGTTTTGCATCACAACAAATTATAATAACTTGACTTTTATCATATTCATCCGCAATTCGTTTAGCCACAAGGGTTGAAACAGGTTTGTATTTTTCATTACTCATAATTTATAAAATACTCACTTTATTTCTTGTTTTTATTCTATATATAAACATTAATAATCTCCCTCACGGTCATATTCTTCATCAATCCTTTTTGTTTTCAGTTGTCTACGATAAATTTTAAAATTCTCATATATTGACTTTATGCCACAAATCCATGATATAGGCCATAATATCACACTAGTAATATATAATTTTATAATACTTTGTTTTGTATGACCATATTCTTCAATGAGGATATTTTTACGTTTCCTCATAAAATGGCTAGTGATTAATGTTTGGATTAACATTCCCAAAAAATACACAATCCCCATAACATAATATGGATTTGTCATGATAAGCACATGGTAAAACAATAAAATTTCCATTCTTCTTCCTTTGTTTTTTATTCTATATTATATATAAATTATTAGTATGTAAACCTTAGAAATGTTCCTCAAGGTCATATTCTTTCTTATATTGACAAGTAACCCTTATGCCTTCATGTTCATCACTGGTTTTACCCTGTGAACAATATGTGCGGTTGATGTTTTCCAGTTATTTCTATATTGTTTTAAGTGTCCATCCCCTTGCCTTCCCTGTTTTTCGGAAAGATGGGTAGGATAGACCTAATTCCTTTAATTTTCTTTTGATACCACCGTTAATAATTATTTCATTTCCATCTGGATCTGTCAAGAGAAATGTTTTTGACATACCATTTTTTGAACCCATATTGATTTCGGATATTTTTTTTCTTACTTCTGGTCTTTTGCTGGGATTATTTTCTCCACACAAATGTTTATGATTCTTCTTCTGTCTTTCTGATGCTGCTTTTTTTTGTTCATCAGACCATTTATTACCTTTATTTGGTGGGTTTTTCATGTTACGTTTGATTTGTCGAAGTCGTTTTAATTGTTCGGTTGTAAATTTGTATCCCAATGTTGTGTTATCATTACCTTCTGTTAGGTTATATCCATTCGGAGCCATACAATTGTATTCTTTTATATAGCATGTTTCCATTCGGTGCATTTCATCAACAGAATCACCTTCCCATATAATATCCCATTTGAAATTATTCCAGCCATATTTCTTTATTGATTTATGAAAATATAATTTTGGTTTTTCTTGTTTGGAATTATATTTGTGGCAACTTTGTCTTACATTCAGCCTACACACTGTACAACCTATATATATTTTATGTGTTATTAAATTTGTAACAAGATAAATAATCATAGTGAAATCCTCCATAATTATTTATCATAATACCACATCTTATATATCACACAAACAAATCCCTTGCGGTATAAGACATTACTGTAACACTTCCTTTTCTGTTTCACGTCCATGTTCATAAAAACCATGACAAGGTTGATTACTATTTGGTCGATTATGTTGTACAGGGAAATGACCTAATGCTGATCTTTTACGAATTTTGACCGTTTGACCACAAATACTACATATCATCATGAAAATTTCCTTTTACCAATGCAACCTCTGGAGGTTGCATTTTAATGAGATTAGGTGTCAAGTAATTTCTCAAGATTTACTCACTTTCATGATGACCAACGGGATTACTCTAGTGGAAATGATACTGAATGTTTTGGATTTAGTGGCAAACTCAGGATACAGATCATCGGTTTTATTGATAAGTTCAATCCACATTTTCTCAGCTTGTTGTATTCTTGACAATTTATTTTTAGGATTCCAGAAATTCCCATTTGCATGTTCATTGAGGATACAATATTCTTTTGCCATCATAGCAAGTCTACTCTCTAATACAATGTCATAGAACTGAACTTTTGATCTCATATTACATTAACTCCCAATATATTCTTCATGTGTACCAAAGTAAATGCATGGGCTACTTGATTAAAGTCTGCCACTGCTTCACGATCAACCACTACATTATAATCACGGTTGACCAAATCAGCAACACTAAAAAGCACACAAATCGAAGTACAACACCCAACGACTTCAATCTCTTCAGGATTCAGATCTTTCATGATATCAGCTAAACATGTGTTAAAGAATCCACTATATCGTTGTTTTGAAATAACAATATCATATTCTGTTGGTTTTAAATCATCAATGACCTCCGATCCCCACGTATCAGTTATAGCATGAGCTGGAAATCGTTCAAATTCTTTATCGTTTTCGAGATGATTGTCACACAAATAAATAATTCTATCATCATATTCTCTTGCATATAAAAGTTTTTCTTTTATGACAGATACAATGCCATATCCAGCCTCTTTTAATGATAGAGCACCTTCTTTGTCAATAAAATCGTTCAACATATCTACTACTAAAACAACTCTCATTTTCATTTCTCCGTTTATTAGTTGATTTTTATATATTAACTAAGAACTTGAATTCTTGTTAAATTAATAGGATTATTTCTCTTAAAATGTGTACGATTATGTCTTTCAATTACAGGGTGATTTTCCATTTCCTCATCTTCTTTTAAATTGAGATACTTGATAAGGATTTTGTCAACTTCTTCATAACTAGTTGCTCCTAATTGATCTAGGTCTGAATTCGTAATACCTAGACCATCAGTTGGAATAGCATTAATACATTTATCAAGAGCACTTGCTTTAGCTTCTTGTTCAAAATTATAATATTTATCTGAAATCCATTTAGCAAGACCATATACTTCAGATTTCCATAGATATTGAATCATACCATAATCTCCGACATCACCATGAATAGTTGAGAATCCAACCATAAACTCAGATAGACAATCAGTATTTAGAACCATACCTTTATTGATACCTGCAAGATGATATAATTGAATCATACGAATACGAGCTTTGATGTTACCCATAGCAATTTTACCATCAATAGTATCTACATCAATATCACCCAACTCTAAATTACTGGCAAAATCACCATACATTTTGGTTAGATTAAGTTCTTTAAAATCATCACAAAAACTCATACCAATAAGTTTAGCTCGTTCAATTTCATCTCTCTTATTACTTTCAATGGTAATAGACCGTCCAATAATTGGAATACTGTTGTTAGTCCTTCTAACAGCATGATAAGCTAAGGCCACCACCAAAGCAGAATCTATACCACCACTTACACCAAGTACAAGTGATTTAATATCATTTTCATTAATGTATTTTGCTAAAGCATTAACAGTATTTTTAAACATCATTTCATAATCATTACTTAATTTATACATATAGATTTCTTCCTTTTATGATTTTGTTAACTTCTGGTGTTACAAGAGAACTTTCGCCATTTTCACGTATATGGTTCCTTATTACAGTAGAAGATACATCATGTTCCCCATCAATGTCAACATAAATATGATTTGATAATATATTCATTCTTGTATTATATCCCGGCCTAGAAGCTATGACAAACACAAACTCACGAAGGAGGGTTGAAGCTTTATACCAAGATTCAATATGTGTTAATGAATCAGTACCAATCAGGAAATTCATCAATGTATCAGGATATTTCTTTGATAGATGATTAGCCAGAATATACAGTTTACCCTCAGCATTTATTTCAAATTCAGCACTACAAATCTTGAATGTTGAGTTACCGAAATCCTCAAATGCTGCTGATAACATGTCCATTCTAGTGGTATAATGAGTAAGTACTTTATAATATCGTGACATTTGACAGGGAGTAAACCACACTTCGTCATATCCTAAACGTTTTTGAATAACGTCAGCCATCTTCAAATGGCCTATATGAATGGGGTCAAATGAACCACCAAATACTAAGATAGACATTTAACATCTTTCATTGGATTAAAAATTACTTTCTTTTCCACACCGTCATCATAATATTGAAAAAAATCCATTAGAATCCTAGAATGATCAAACGAAATTTGATTTAATATAATTAAATTTTCAATTTCACTCTTTATCATATATCTTGCTTCACATGCATCATCACCGGCTAATTCCTTTTGTCCCATATTAGACCGATGACCGATAAATACAGTTGTGGTATTATGTTGTCGAGGATCACGGTTCGGATCAGAATATACATAGAATAGTTCGTCCAACCAAATATCCAATGATACTTCTTCCTTTGCTTCACGAATAGCAGCATGTTCAAATGATTCACCTTCATCAACATAACCACCAGGTAACGCCCATCCAAAAGGTTCGTTTTTGCGAGAAATCATTAAAACCATTGATGTATTGGAAGGGTATGTTTTTTCTGTGATAATAACATCAACTACGGGAGTGGGATTTCTATATTCAGACATAATTAATTCTTTCTTTAGGAGTTTGGGTTTTTATAAATAATCTTCTACATTTTTGATATTAAAGACTTTACAGAGATATCTAATATATTCTTTATCTTCACACATATGTTTGCCGATACTGTCCGAAAGTTTGCAAACTGGTTTCTCATTTAATTCAATCATTTTCAATACAATGCTAATGGGATCACAACCCATATCATTCATGAGATTAGTGCCGATACCAAAACTTACATTAATAAAAGGACTGAATCTACGGAATAATGCATATGCTGTTTCAAAATCCAGACCATCAGAAAATACAGCAGTTTTGGTCTTTGGGTCAATACCTAATTTACGATAATGTGCAATAAGTTTGTCACACCAGTTAGTCGGATCACCACTATCATGCCTACACCCATCAAACAACTTAGCAAAATATAGATCGAAATCGTTTAAGAAAGCATCAAAACCAATAGTGTCACTTAAAGCAATACCTAACTCACCACGATATTCTTGTACCCATGTTTCCAGTGCAGCTTTCTGGCTATCAACCAATCTACCACCTAATTGTTGGAATGCCTGTATAAGCTCATGTGCCATGGTGCCAATAGGAGTTAACTTATATTTCATTGCAAAATATAGATTAGAAGTACCAATTAAATAATTAGGTACATTAACGATTAATTCCCTCAAAACAAAATCTTGCCAATCACGACTATAACGGCGTCTAGTACCAAAATCAGCAAATTTGAATCCATCTAATGTACCTGCATCTTCCATCCCTTTTAGAAATCTGATTTTGTCATTAAGTAATTCCCGGCCTTTAGGGATAGTGGCACCTTGAAATTTGGTCATACTGTGTAGTTCTGATACAATGGCAAGAATGGGTATTTCCATACCTGTAACCGCCACCCACGGACCATCAAGAACAATATCCAACGAACCATCAGGCATAATTTCTGTTTTTATATATTCACGGTTATATCTGAACAAACGAAGATATTCAATATAATCATCTTTGAAAATTTGAGTTCCAATTTTTGATTTGATGTTACGGAGATATTCAAGTTCTTCACAGGTATACTGGAGAGTACATAGATGATCAAGACTGAGATTCAAAGCATACATGAAATCACTATCGCTGTTGCCATTACCAGGAAATCCATTGCCTTTACGAGCTTTGAATCGCCATTTGGTATTTGCAGATGTATAACGATGAAACATGGCTTGTTGTTGAGTCAGTTTATAAAGATCGTTGTCCAACATACTTTTAATTAATACTGGTTTCATTACGTTTATTCCTTTTCTAAAAATTTTCGTTATCGTAACTATATGGGCGGGCATGTAGATATACATATAGAATAAGCTTCCCTGCACGCCCGCAGAGTCTCGGTTTTAGCGCCTACATATGGTCCACTTGAGACACATTTTGAATATGTCTCTGCACACTGACGTACACAACTTGGTTCGGCATTGCTTACGTCAATTTCAGCAATGCTATAAGCACACCCTGATAAAACCAAGGTTAGCACCAACTGTATTGTATATAGATACCTCATAAAATCTCCCTCCATTGTTTTATTCCCTTCAAATTATAAATTACCATTCAAAATCTATGAACCACCGGCGGCCCTTATTATATGTTATTCTGGTGATAGTCGTTCCTTTTGGTAAAGTACAACTCACTTGAATAGCTTTTCTAAAAGTGTTTATACATCGATGTGTACTTAAATCACCAGTTTCATTTGTTACCGGTGATTCTACCCATTTATTTAATTTAATAGACCACCATTTATCAGGGTCAATATTATCAATCCAATATGAAGTTTTACGTTTACGTCTAGGCATTATTATTTTTCCTTCATTATTCTTATTGTAAATTTCTTTAAATTCACTCAAACGGAAGTAATATTAAATCATAAATCCATTACGTTTATTCCAAGGCACAACTGCTCTAATATATAATCGTGACCATAAGCGTTTCATTCCTTTACCCCAATAATCAGGTAAATTTACTTCGGCCCCAGATGATTTACAAAGTGAACATGTGACCTTATACGAAGAACTGCTACAGGCACCACTGTAACATCTTCCCTTGATTTACACAATATTGGTTTGCTTCTCGAAATGTTTTGGCTTTAAGGTTACCGGAACCAGAAAAACCTGTGGCTGCTTGACGAGAGACCATAAAAGTGTTTTGCCCCATTGGAACCACGCCTGAATTTATAGCACACCCACCCATCACCACTATTAACACCAATAAACAAATTATCTTTTTCATAAGCTTCGTTGCCCCTCTTTTGCTTTATGTTTTGACTTCTTTATTTTTCTGGTAGTTTTTCTTTTGTTTTCTCATCAATACCAGCGAACTAATTTTTTAAACATAATTTAATCCTTAGTGAAAATTTTTATATTAAATGTTCTCCATAAATCTGTGATAGTGGTTAACAAAGCAAGGCAAGTCAACGCAGACGGGCGCTTATCCTTGTTTCGTTAGATTCTAAATTACATACACACCAAAGTCAAGGGGAATTACATTAAAATGTGATCATCAGCTTCTACAAGTTCACCGTCACCAGTAGTTTCTAAAAATGAATCTTTTTGTGAGTCACTAATAATTATTATTTTATCGTGAATCACCGAACAAACGGTACCACAAGAATCACACTCATAGAATTCTTCGTGAAATTGAAACGCATCCAACTCTGTTTCATGACTAATCATACCATGACATGTCGGACAAACAAAATTTGTACAAACTTTCTGTCTTTTTGGTACACGACCTTTGATAATTGTAATCGTATTATTTGTGGTTAACCATATTCCCCCACAATTATCACATTCATTGATATTTTTTGCAAACCCATCACACGTAATCTCTGATGGGTTTATTTCTTTACATAAAGGGCATTCCATTTTTATTCACTCCTTCTTTCTTCAAATTTAAATAAGAATATTACATTTGGATATTTTTGTAAACATATAAGACCATCATGAATGATCTTTTCCCATATATTAAATTTATTTGCCAAACCAGACCCAAGTTTTGATATCATAAATATTAATTTTGGGTTATTTTCAATATAGTCCATAAGTTTAGATAATTCAACATCAAATACTTTTTTATATTCTCTTGGTTTAAAATAAGCATCAGGTTTTAATGACGGTTTTTTCTTTGTAATAAAACCCATAGACTGATTGTGATGTCTTAATTTTGCTGCCCCACCAAGACCTTTGTGTATTGTATTATCACCAAAAACAAAAATGTGATCTGGATGTTTATTTAAATATTCAGCACTTATGATACTTTCAGTGTATGATTTTTCCATTTAATAATCTCATCTTTTGTCGTTAATCTTATTTTTTTTAATTTACTCAATTCCATTACTTCTTCATATGATAAAAATCCCCTTCTATCTTCCATTTCATCAATTTGTTTTTCAATGATCTTATATTTTTCCATTTCTAATCTGAATTTAGGGGATTCTCTCAATGGGGATTTTTCGTTACCAAAAAAACTTTCATTTACCATACATTAACGCCTCCTTAATGTTTGTTTTATGTTACCATGAATCAATTTACGTATGAAATTTATTATAGATTTGCCTTTGATTCCAGTCACAGGCCAACCATAATTGTCATATATTTTCAAATTAATCTCCAAAAAACGTATTATATATTTCTTTCTGTTTATCAAATATTCTATCTTGAGCAATTTCAATCATATTTATCCTCCAAAGAACGCATTAAATGATTGATTTTGAGATAATATATAATCTTTTCCAGCAGGTTCCAATAATTTTTTTAATTTTTGTGTTAGGAATTTGTCAATCATTTTTTCATAGTTAGGTTCAACACCAACCTCATTGAATTCTTTAGGCCAACGATCATACATGATACATTTAATTTGAAAAGGATTTGGTTTGACATATACCAATTTATTTTTTGTGTCTTCTTCTATTCTTGGATATTTGTCTTCAAGTGATAGTTCTTTTAATAATTTATGATATTCTGCTACAGCCCTCACATGATATGGTGTTCCCTTTATCGATTCTCCATCAATAATATATTTTGAAAGTCCTCTGACGCCTTTGTTTTCTGAAATTTCCTCTGTATACGCCAATCTAGCATTCTTTTTGTGTTTATTGTATGTTTGTAAGATAATATCATTAGATTCATTTCTTAAAATCATCCCTAACATCTCTCTTAGTGCTTCTTTAAATACTGATGGTGTTTCAGATCTGATAATTTCCAAACCAGTAACTTCAATTTTATCACATGGCACCCCTTCTTCATTCAAAACGTGATATCCGTATTTCTTTTTCTGAATGAATAAAGCACTTTTACAGATAATTTCTTGTTTAAATACAATAGAAAAATCATCTTGTGATATACGAGCATTATATCCACCAACTTGTGTTTCATGATATGCACAATTGTTAACATAATTTTCAATAATACCTGAAAATTCCAATACCAATTCTATTTTTTCGTCATCTGGTAAATTATTCCATTCATCTTTTGGCACTCCCTGATCAAAAAGAAAATCTTGCACTTTTATAAACAAGCTATCTGTATCAATGTACGCAATATAATCTATATGGTTATTGATTTCACTTTCCAATATAATACCTCTTTGTTTTATATTTTATATTCTATCTAGTCATCAATCCAGTGATTTTGTTGTGAATTAATTTTGTAATTTTATCTGGGGTTTTTAAAAAATCATCATCCCATACTTCAATTAATTTAATACCTTTTTCTTCACATATCATTTTTTTCTTCTTGTCTCTTTTAATTTGATCAGGTAATGTGTGCCAATAATTACCTTGATATTCTATTCCAATATTTAATTCAGGATAATAAATATCTAATTCAAGACCACCTAATACATCTCTATCATTATATATTACTTCACCTAAATTATATTCTTCTAATTTTTCTTGTAATAATCTTTGACCTGTACTACCTTCACAATGAGGACATCTACAATAATTACTTTTAAAATTATTTGGTATTGTTTCCCATAAATGACCTTCTGGACATCTTATTTTGACTTTTGTAGAATTATTTTTATATTTACCTATTAATTTATATCCTTCTTGGTCTAATGTCTGGATAAATTGTTCTTTTGCTTGTGTTGGGCATCTACCAGCACATTTAGGACATCTACTACCTTGTTTAAAACTATTCGGTGTTGTACTACCATATTCATGTCCTTTATTACATCTTATTTTAACTTTTGTGTCAACATTTACATATTTACCTATTAATTCATATCCTACACTTTCAACCAATTCAATAAAGTCTTTCTTGGCTTGTATTGGACATAAACCTGCACATTTAGAACATCTTTGACTCATATTTTTGAAATTACTTGGTCTAACTTCATATTCATGTCCTTCTTTACACCTTATTTTAATTTTTTTCTGTGAACCTTTATATTCATCAATTAATTCATATCCTTCTTTATTCAATAGTTCTTTAAATTCTTTCTCAGCTTGTTCTGGACAATTATTCGCACATTTAGGGCATCTACATCCTTGTTTAAAACTATTTGGTATAACATTATATTCATGCCCTTTATCACATCTTATTTTAACTTTTGTTTGTATATTGTTATATTCACCTATTAATTCATATCCTTCTTTAGTTAATATCTGAATAAATTGTTCTTTTGCTTGAATTGTTGGACATATTGGACATCTACTACCCTGTTTAAAACTATTTGGTTTAATATTATATTCATGTCCTTTAATACATTTTATTTTAACTTTCGTTTGTGTATTTTTATATTCACCTATTAATTTACATCCTTCACTTTCTAATAATTCTAAAAATTTTTTCTTGGCTTGTATTGGGCATTGATCAACACATTTTGGACATCTTCGACCATTTTTGAAACTATTTGGTGTTACTTTATATACATGACCTTTATTACATCTTATTTTTACTTTTATCATTACACCTTTATATTCAGATAATAATGTATAATCTTCACGTTCAACTAATTCTTTAAATATTTGCCTATAATCTTTCTTCATATTAATCCATATTTTTGAGTATCAATGCATTTTTTAACTCTCAATGGTGATATTTGGGCATCATATAAAATTGGTTCTCCAAACATTTTACAATAAGAAAATACCGAACCATCTTGATAATACGGGCATTTATAAGAGCATCGATCCCCATTAGTTTTTATATTCATTTAATTTTTTATCCAATTCTTCATCAATTTTACACATTCTTTCGGAACATTCATCACAAGCAAAAAAGAATCCACAATCAGGACAATTTTTATCTAAAGAATGAAATATAGCAAGCCGAACAATAATTAACAATAAAATCATAAATCCAAAAACAAAAAAATAATACATATTATAATTCTCCTAGTTGATCATTATACCAGTTATCATCATTTATTTCAACAATTCATATTTAAATAATTTAGGTGTTATATGTTCGTTGTAAAACTCTTTTAATTGTTCTTTTAATGATTTGATGGTGTCATTCAAATCATTATATTTATACTCCTTTATAGGCTCATTCTTTTTATTATAATCACCTGTTTCAATCTTTATGTTAATATCTCTAATAATTTGATGTAGTCCATAAGTAAAATCAGGATTATATTCTTCTGTTGCTTTAACTTGTAGTAGTAATTCTCTCCATTTTTGTAATAGTGTTGAATTTCTGCTGTTTATATCAAGTAATTCATCAGCTTTAGTATCTTGCATCAAACATAATTCATTTTTGATTTGTGAATTTGATATACATTTATTACTATTTGTTAAACATGACCATACAAAACAATCATCTAAAAAATCTTTGTCTTGTTGGTATAAAAATCCACCATCACCCGATTTCATTATAACTTCTTTTTCTGTGTAATCTTTTGGCTTATAACAATTTGCTACATATAGTGGTAATGCTTTGAAAATATTCATTTCTCTAAGTGCAATAGGATTCCGATCTCCTTTATAAACCACAGTATCATTTCTTAGTGCGCCGTGCTTAAAATCAGGAGTACCAGAAGTAGATGCTACGTAAGCTATGCCATCATATTCTTTTCCAACAGATATTTTTTTAAACCCATAATCGTTTACCCCTTTATATACTTTTTTAACTTTTCTATCACCTAAATCTGTTTGTACATTTAAACAATCATTAGTATTTTTATCAATAATCCAACTAATCAAGCTAATAGAAGATTCTGTTGCATGGAATTTTTTTCTATTACAAAGATAACCTTCATTAAACTTTCCATCAAATAAATATTGTGATTTCCAATACTTAATAGGAGCATAAACAATATATTCATCAGCGTATTTTCTTGTCATAGACCAAATAAATTGATTAGCTAAATCATTTACAGCTACACCACATTTATTCTTTTTCATTTGTTCTTTTACCCAAGAAAATTGCTTGTGTGTTTTTCCACTACGGGTTGCTTCCGCTTGTGGTTCGCCGTAAGGAGGGTTCTCTAATCCAATAACAACTAATTTACCGTCTACTTTATTTCTTTCGTCCTCTATAAGGTTTGTAATTGTTTTATTAAATTCCTCTGTTAAGGCATCTCCATCAGACAATAAACCATCAGGGTCTTTATATTCCTTCGTATGAGGTATAATATATCTTACCCTATCAGCATATAACCCTTTTAGTGTGGTCCATTCAGCATAAACATAAGTATTTAAAATACAATGAGATAATTCTTCATCAGTTAAATATTTCTCTAAATTACCTGTACCAGCACATCTATCTAATATAATATAATCATAATCTTCAGGAACTCTTTTAATAGCATTACGTAGATATTCAGTGGAAATTATAACATATTCATCTGGTGTAAAAAAAGCTCCTAATCTCTTCTTTAATGCATTCGCCCCCAAACAATCCAATATACTCCGTTCCATATCTCCTGTTTTATTCCAGTGATATGTTTCAATGTTAAGTTCTCTAGGTTTTTTAATTTCTTCAATAAAATCTTCTTTTTTTGCTGATAAATGTTTACTATAAAATAAATCATTATAAGCAACAATAGAGAATTCATCTATCCACCCTTTTATATAATCTTTTTTGTTAAGAAATTTTAATAGGTCTTGTGGATTTTCCCATTTACCATTAGCGATAATACCCCAATTACTATTATCGATAAATACAAATTCCCGTTGGTTAACATTAATAAATAATGAATAACGAGGTAAGGGTAAAGCCGTTGAATTATAAGATACAATATAACGTTTTAGTTGTTTAAGAGGTATACCACCACTATTATTAAGTTTAAATTCTACAAGAGTTCCATTAATATGACCATCAGTGTTACAAGAATAATCTGGAACTATATTCAACTCGTCATAAAAATCTCTCATTGCTTCTATTTCAGATTTGTATTTTTTGTACATATCACATTCCTTTCAAAAATTACCGCTATTTGTAATTAATTTTGTTTTATCTTGATCATTATACCACTCTTTTGGTATTTGTATATTTATATTTTCATTCATTCTATCTGGTCATTAATCCATTTATTTATTTTACATATATCCAATAATTTCATTTACTAAATTATGTTCTATCAAGTCAGGATTCTTCAAAAAATCATCATCCCACACTTCAATTAATTTAATACCCTTTTCTTTACATAATTTCTTCTTTCTCTTATCTCTTTCTTTTGTTTCTGGTCTATTGTGCCAGTAATTACCTTGATATTCTATTGCAATATTTAATTCTGGATAATAAATATCTAATTCTAAACCATTGAGAATTGTTCTATTATTATAAACCATGCTACCTAAATCTCTAATTTCTAACATTGATTGTAATTTACGTTGTCCTGTACTACCTTCACAATGAGGACATCTACTACCTTGTTTAAAACTATTTGGTTTAACTTTATATTCATGATGACATTTAGGACATCTTATTTTTACTTTTGTTTTATTATTTTTATATTCACTTAATAATTCATATCTTTCTTTAGTTAATAATTCTTTAAAAATTTTCTCTGCTTGAATAGGACAGTTATCAGCACAAACCGGACATCTAATACCTTTTTTAAAATTATTCGAAAGTACTTTATATTCATGATGACATTTAGGACATCTTATTTTTACTTTAGTACTACTATTAACATATTCACTTAACAATATATATCCATAACTTTCAACAAATTCTTTAAATATTAATCCGTAATTTTTCTTTACCATGTCTTATTCCTCAACAATATTTAATATTTATAATATTTAGAATGATAGTTTTACTGGCATTTTTCCTTTACCTTTTCAATCAAATCTATTAATTTTTGGTCTAATGTCGGGTTATTTAATAATCTATTTGTATATTTTTGGCCATCTACAACCGATCTACGACCACATGATGCTATGGCTTCTGCGATATTAATGTTGAAATAACGCGAGTAGGGAACCCCAGTGACCCCATATGCTGAGTTAAGAACAATTTTCAAAGCCCACTGTAAAGCAAAAAAGTTATCAGCTCTAATTTCATGTTCCTTTTTATTGTCAGGATTTCTTGCTCTATTTGCTTTTAATTTAGCTTTTTTCATAAGATTTTTGATTTCAACTCGTTTAGCAAAAATCTCTTGTTCTACCTGTGCAAAATGTCCCTTTTTGTTTTGTAAGAACATTGAACCACAAGGCGCAACACAAAGCAATCCTTTTTCAAGTATATAATTAAATTTTTCTAGTTTTTCACCTTCAACAATAGAAATACCAGTATCTTTCATAAGTTTGAATCGTGGAAATTTCCTATTACGGACAAATTCAGTTATTGGTGTTTCTAATTTAACAACTTCTCCAATGTTAAGATTTTCACGACCATTGATTATATCTCTCATCCGTCCTTGTTCGTCTTCATATTCAATTAAACGTCCATAATAAGTTTCTGATGACATATTAAGTGTAATTATAGCTGTTGGATAAGATGACGCTATATCAAGATCTATGACCCAATTGTACTGCCCACGTTGAGGTTCTTTAACAAATGCTGCTGGAAACCATGACTGATGACCACCTTCAAGACGGGGAGCACATAAATTATTACGTCTATAATGAGTTAACATCAATCCTTCTACTAATTGAGTGGCAGATGTATAACTTTCCATTTGACAACGACATAACAATGATAAGTTTTGTGCTAGACGAATATAACCTAATTTATCTTCTAACTGTTCAATTCTTTTATCGTCAATTGCGTTATAATCAACGTACATGTTAAAATTTTCATGATAAAGTGTTCGTAGATCATTGTACAGAGAATAATCTAATTTACCAAGATTAAGTTCTTCTCTGGAAATAGTATCTAGTTTATAATTTTCAGGATTTTTTGGGGAATACCATTTATATAGAGCATAATAATCAATAATAGACACACCAGCAATATTAACATACATAGATCCAGATTCAGAATCTTCCCAATATCGTACTACATTAATAGGTGATAATTTTTTATATAAATCAGATTTTGAACCAAATAATTTTTTAGAACGATTAATGATATAAGGAAAATCAAAACCACCACGTTTATTCATTTTATTATCTGGTGCTATATTCCAACCAGTTACAACATCAGGTGAGTTTCTATACCACCATTCAAAATATTTCTGGAACAAATCAATTTCATCACGACAATGTATATATTCAACATTCTCTTCATTTGATCCAGTATATTCCTTGACACCCCATGTTATATTTCTACCACCACCAAATTCTCTAATATTAATTAGTGTTATAGGATATTCAGCTAAATTTGCTTTTGGAAACCCTTGTTCGGATTGAACTTCTATATCCAAAGAATAAATTTTTAGTTTTGGGGGTTGAATATCAGCATCTTTAACCACATGATATTTCTCAGTAAGGAATTGAATTTCTTTTGGAACTTCATTTTCATAGATGTTTTGTTTATGGAGTTTTTGATAGTCATTATAGTCACTGCAAATTCCGAATTTCTTTTGGTTTACTGGAACGCCATCAATGGTAAATGTATCGCTTTCATCAACAGGTTCGTATACATAGGGAACCCAATCTATAATATTATAATCATTGACTCCGTTGACCTGTTCCCATAGGTACATACGGCTTCTTTTTTGATCGTAGAAACAATTTTTTACTATAGCACACCTTCCTTTTATAATTAATATCAATATAATATATCAATATAGTCATTAAATGTAAATGTTAAAAATTATATTAAAATCTACTTGGTCGAGCGTGATTATTAAACTCTTCCCTTGAAATTTCCGTTACTTCAATGTATATCGTGTTACCTTTTTCCTGAGAATCAAGAAAATTCTGAAATTCATTAATAACACCACTATCAGTTTCACGGTAAATGAATGGACCACCATCATATTCTGATATTTTATAAACTAACATTATTTCACCTCAAATTCACATCTCAATAACAAATGATGGATTATAGTTACTATTATATTCATGTGGATAACCTTGTGGGTTACATACTATTCTTGTTTTTCTTGTAGGATCATCACCTTCAACAATGTAATCAAATGAAGTATGAGTATGTCCATGAATATAAAATTCAGGTTGATATCTTTCAATCATCCACTCCCATCTATTACCAAAACATACATTTAATGGACTACCTGCAAAATTCGGAGCTAATGATAAATAATGTGGGTAATGATGAGTGACAACACATAATTTCATATCAGGCATATTATGACGCAACCAGTGCATTCTACTTGATATATAAGTTTGTGCTTTTCTTCCCCATACAACACCATCAAGATTCCCTTCATCCATTAAATCATATATCAAACGAAAATCATTTAGTCCATATTTTACTGTTTCTGTAATAGGACCACTAGAACCATCCCACCAACCAGTTGAACCAATAAAACAGACATTACCAATACAAACATCTTTTTCAATAAGAACATGTATATGACTATTCAAATTTTTTATATTATATAGTTCTTTATCTAATGTCTTTCTAGTAGTTCCATAATATTCATGATTTCCATTTATGTGTATAATGGTTTTACCACTATCATCTTGTAGCTGCAACAAGTCGTTGGTAATATTACCAGCATCGGAAAAATCACCCGCACTGACAATTACGTCAGCGTCACAGGTTACCATTTTCTCATACAGTTTATCAATTACACCGAATTCCATATGGATATCCGAAAAAATCTGAATTTTCATATTAATCCCTTTATTTATTTGTATCTAGACTCAAGAAAGCCCATCAAATACATCTACAGCTAATAATATAGATAAGGCAAGTTTCAACTTTACTGAAACATACATTTTAGTTAATCCTTTCTATTTTTATTTGAGTAACATCGTAATTACCATAGGATGTGCAAAAAACACATAAAGAAACATAACAACTTTAATAATAGCCAGATCAATTTGATTTTTATCCATCAATCCCACCAATGAAATAGATATTTGTTGATCATTTTAGTAACATACGCAAGATCCTGTTTCTTAAGATAATCAGAACGGAATATAAGTCGTTTATATTCACTATCTTCTTGTTCTTTAAGTTTATCTGTAGTTGCATTTTCTCTAATACTATTCATGTTAAAAAATTTTGGTTCGTTATTTTCATCATAACGACATGGAGTAAAATCATATGTTGCTTCACCCCATTTTTTATCATGGTGACGGTAAACATTCTCATGGTAATCACCATCAAGAATACGTTTAATGGCTAAACGTGTTTTATGAATATTGTCAGCATCAAATTCTGCTCTTGTATGATTACCATATTCACGAAGTTGTTTTTCCATACGTGCCAATTTAAAATCAATCAGTTTTATTAAAAAAATATAATCCCAATCACGATCAAGCCATACAATTTTGAAATACTCAAACAAATTCAAGATACCATATTTTACATCATAGTAAGGCCACCGCCATCTAACAGAACTAAATCTGTTATTAAAAGACCATGTATGATATAGACTTTTAATCCCTGAGAAGAATTTGTTCGTCTTTATCTTCTTCATCTTGTTTTTCCCTTTCCATAAGAATTTGTTGACGTGTAAAACCTATGACAATCCAACCCTCAACAGCCCAAAAATTAACTTCGTCTTCTGTTGTAGCATTTTTTGGTGAACTATTTATTATTTTATATTCTTTCATTTTCTTTATAAATGGCAACATACATTCTGCCATCATCCTCCTTATGAGTTTCAATTTTTGCTTCTATGCCGTAAGATAAAACACTTCTATTAATCTTTTCGTTAAGTTCTATTAGTTTCATGCCATCAGTGATTTCAATTATACCTAACACATCTAATCTATTCATTATCTTCTTCCTTTATTTCAAATTTTATATCCAATGTCTTTTGTAACAATTCTTCAAATATTTTTGATCTAGTCATACCCCTAATAGTGAAAATATGAACCCCGTATACAAAAAATAACATTGATGGGAGATGTTTTACCTTATATTCACCAGTAAATTTTTTGTTTTTATCATTATCTAATTCATAATACTTTATTTCCGTATCATTGTAAACCTTAAAAGTGTCAGACCATCTATTATAGTGAGATTTTAAAAATTTACATGGACCACACCAGTTTGCATGTACTTTTACGACCGATATTCTATTTTTTCCTAATTCTGTTGTATAATTATTATCTGTTAATGTTTCTACCACTTATTAAAGTCTCCTCAATTCTTTCATTATATTCTTCATTTTACATGTAAGTAAGTATCTCGTCAACAACTTTTCTTATGATTAAATCAGGATCTTTCATAAAATCATTATCCCATACCTCTATCAACTTAATACCTTTTTCTTCACACAATTTTCTTTTTCGTTTATCTCTTTCTATAGCATCAGGTTTATTGTGCCAGTAATTACCTTGATATTCTATTGCAATATTTAATTCTGGATAATAAATATCT
>LGVE01168725.1_pt1 | contig 125653 bp, 185 predicted proteins | sample 469871 | NCBI WGS metagenome assembly LGVE01 (sample SAMN03893561, study PRJNA290197) | marine sediment metagenome | material: sediment; isolation source: combined push core samples #3730, #5133, and #5579 collected at Hydrate Ridge | place: Pacific Ocean: Hydrate Ridge | reverse complement strand
CCTGACTATACACCATATGTTCATCATTAGACCCCATAATAATCATAAAATCTGCTGTGGCTGGAATCCCTAAACTATCAGCGATACTGTTAAAATCAACCTCATCGAAAGACATAAATGTACCACTACGATTTAATTGTGATACAGATACCATAGGAATATTAAATTCAAATCCCATTGCTCTTGTTTCCTCGGCAATAGATTTGACCTGTAAATATGAATTATCCCCTTTCTTAATTTCTTCTGATGTCATTAAATTTAAATAATCAAAGAAAAATATATCAATATCAAAACCTCTTAATTTTAATTCTCTCATCCAAATTTTAAAATCAGCGACGGATGCCTTACCTGTTGGAAAAGATTTAATAAATAATTGACCTCGCCCTTCAGTAGATTTGACATTTCTCAACCTTTCAACAAGTTGGGATTGTAGTCGTTGATTAAAATAGAATTTATTAATATCCAATTTAGAATATATACCATCAAAACGTTGAGCAAACATTTCTTCACTCATTTCTAGAGAAGCTAATGCAACATTATGACCATTAAGAACTTGTCTAGCAATCATATTTGCCATAACATTTGAATTATGAGAAAGAATACCATTTGTATAAAAAAGATGGTGATCTTGCATTGTAATATCATACATTTCTTCATATTCACCTGTATCAAAAATATCAAATACAACATCCACCCCGTCATCAGATAAAATTACATCATCGATTGACAGATTCCTTACCAATACCTCTTTATATCCATCAGTAATAAGACAATGGTTATCGGCACACTCAAGTTCCCTGCCACTTTCAAATAAAACAACATATTTCCTAAATGAATGTGTTTTATGAACAAAATCAACAGGAATCCAGCCATTATCAGATAAAACTAGAATAGTTTTATCTTTAATATCAACACTTTCTTTTGCAACATTAACCATTGGTATTTGTTTTTCTTCTATTAGTTCTTTTTTATAAGTATATTTATTATAAAAATCACCAATTTTTACTTTTTCTACTATTTCATTTATCTTTACGTGAATATATGAATTATACGATAAACATTTAAATCCGTGAATTCTGGCAGTCAAAACTGAAAGAGTTTTGGGAGGAAACCCACCATTAATAAATTCATCAAACACTGGAAAATATGTTGGTATTCGTTGTGTATCATCTGTAAACATTTTATGTAAACGTGGTCCTAAATCACCAAAATAATCCAAACCAAGATCAACATCCATTGTTCTACATAATGCGTCCTCAATCAATTTTCTAATATTGTAAGTATTTTCACCAGAATCAATAATATCTACAGAATTACGAATAGCATCTTTAATTGCCTTATCTTTTAAAAAAATATCAGTCTGATCCATTAACCAATCACGATGACGGATAACATCAATATCCATATTATCAATTTCATCAAGATAAGTTTGAACAGATTCTTTAGAGTCAATTGGTACACTATTTATGACAGTTTCTTTAGTGGGTATTTCTCTATGTGTTTTAAAATACGAACTTACATAAGAAAATATTTGTTGGAGTTCAGCAGAATCAAAATAATGTTCTTCAAAAACTCTTGTGACGTTTACAACATAATCTTTATCTTCTAACAGGGCTTTGGTCATAACTTGTTCTAAATATTGAGAATTTGGTGATAAAATGATATCAGACACGTATTAGATATACTCCTATAAATTTAATAAAATGATATTATAACAAATATGATATTAATCGTCAACTGGGATAAATTGTTTACATACCACAATTTTTACATAATGAAATTGTTTACATCTTTTTCGACAACGTAAACACAGTGCATTAATTTTTACTTTTGCCATAAATATTATCCTTTTTCTTATTATTCGGTACATTAAACTAATAAATATTATATGTCAATGTTTACCAATAATACCAAATATGATATGTTATTATTATGCATCCAATAACATTATATACATCTTTTATACACTCCATTATACACGGTGGTCATCCAGAAGAAATTGATCGTCTGAGAATAATGGTACAAGAAACAATAGGAATTTATAATAAAATACCTGATAAAAATCTTGTTGATATATTTAGACATAAACTATTTAGCGAAAAAATAATAATTCCACCTGACAGAGTTGAAAATTATGAAGAGATTATGATAGATATGTTTGGAGAAGATTATGAAGATTTCTTTAAAATATGAAACATTGGATGAAATTATAGGTGCTCTTAGTATAGGAATACCCCTCTCATATATATTAAAACGTTCCAGTATTAGTGATAATGACCGTATATATATAACCAAAAAATGGGATGAATATATAAGATTGTCGATAGAAGAAACTGGTGGAATGCCCCCACAAAGAACTATGAATATATTAGATGAGGATTTGTTTAAAATATGAATGATATAAGAGATTATAGTGAATTAGTAAATGTTTATAACGAAGAATCAAAAATAGTTATAAATAAAATCAGGGAAGAATTAAATGAAGATTCTTTATTTGGTAGATTAGAAGAACAATATAATGTTTATGATATTTTAATGTTTAATGAATTTACGTTAAAAGAGCGTATTGAACGTAATGCTTTTCATTATAAAGATTTTCGTTTAAAATATCTTCAAGAATTAGCAAAAATGGAACAAGTTAATGACCGTCTTGGAAAAGTAATTAGTGAGAAATATCAAGCTTTAAAAGAAGGAGCGGTCACATTAAGTAAAACCGAGATTGAAAAATATTATCTACCTAAAGATGAAGATATACTCAAACTAAAAGCATTATTAAGAAAACAAGAAATTAGAGCAAAATATTTTGAAATCATTTCCAAGTCTTTTGAAACACAAGGATGGAATATGAAATTATGGATAGAGCAAAATGCCCGAGGATTCTAGGAAACTTTTATAAATACATTATGAACTAACTTAGATTGGGTTTTATAGGGTTAATAATGATAATTTATAAAGCGACTAATAAAATAAACGGAAAATGTTATATTGGACAGACCATTAGAACATTGAAACAAAGGATGGCAGAACACAAATCCGATTCTGTTTATAATAGGTCTAAAAATCCAATTCATAGATCCATTAGGAAATATGGGTTTGAGAATTTTGAATGGGAAATAATATACGAATGTTTCGATATTGATGAACTGAATGAAATGGAAGTTTTCTATATTCAAGAAAAGAATTCTTTGGTGCATAACAATGGATATAATATATGTGAAGGTGGCAAATCCGGCGGTAAAAGAAAATTCACTGATGAACACATAGAAAATATGAGAATATCACAACAGAATAGAAACATCTATCACCCACACACCGATGAATCTAAGCGTAAGATGAGTGAATCAAAAATTGGAACAAAACACTCTGAAGAATCTAAGCGTAAGATGAGTGAGTCAAAAATTGGAATGTATTGTGGCGAAAAAAATCCAATGTTCGGAAAATATCATTCCGACGAAACAAAAAAACTGATAAGTATGAAATTATCAGGTAAAAATAATCCAAATTGGGGTAAAAGATTATCAGAAGAGGAAAGACATGAGATAAGTGCTAGAATGTCAGGGGAGAATAATCACTTCTTTGGTATAAAATTATCATCAGAACATAAAAATAAAATTTCACTATCAACATCGGTCGAAAAAATCATTTTTACGGAAAATCCCATACGGAAGATACGAAACGGAAGATGCGCAAGTCATATATCGTGACAACACCAGAAAATATTGAAACGATTGTTGATAACATTAAAGAATATTGTGAGATAAATGGTCTACAACAATCCCAAATGTCTGCTATGGCAAAAGGGAAAAAGAAATCATACAAAGGATATAAATGTAGATATAATGGTTAATATTGAATTACATGACTCATTACATATAAGAATTGATACTGATAACTGGGAATATTTACGTCATGTGAAGGAACATTTTAGTTATTTTTTAGATGGTTATCGTTTTATGGATAGATGGAAATCGGGAATGTGGGATGGAAAAATATCATTATTTCATGCCGGGAATCGTACTCTTCCATATGGTTTGATATTAGAATTACTTAAGTTTCATAAAAAAGAATGGTCAGAACATCCATATACATTGGCACCAGAAATTAAAAGTTTATTCCAAGGTATCCAACCAGATTATAATAAAAATCTTCTATACGAACCATATGATTACCAAGATGATTGTATTACTGCATGTCTGAGAACATCTAAAGGTATTATTAGAAGTTCTGTAGCTAGTGGTAAAAGTTTAATGATTTCATATATCACAAAGGCTTTATGGGAAAAAGGTCTTATTAAAAATGGCATTATCGTGGTCCCTACTGTTGGTCTGGTAACACAATTTTATGATGATATGAATGAATATGGAATTGATATATCTCTTGTTGGTCGGGTTGGGGCTGTGTGGAGAGAATGGAATAAACCAATAGTTATAAGCACTTGGCAATCACTAAAGAATGTTCCTTCTCAAATGTCACGAATGGATTTAATTATTATTGATGAATCACATTGTTGCAAAGCTAATGTATTAAATGGACTACTCCAACAAGCACCAAAAGCTAAATATAGATATGGCTTTACTGGTACAATGCCTTATCAAAAATTAGATCAGCTTCAAGTCATGTCTTATCTTGGTCCTGTTTTAAAAGATTATGGTTCTGTTGAATTGGCCAAACTTGGTTATGTTGCTAAATGTAATATTAACATGATACATATTGATTATCAGAATAAACCAAAAGGTAATTATAATGAAATAAAAGATTGGTGTTTTAATAACCGATTCCGCCAAGGTGTCATTAAGAATATTATTAGGAAAATTGATGGTAATATACTTTTATTGGTTGGTAAGGTAGAGGATGAAGGTGAAGTATTAAAATACGTTCTTGAACAAGATTCGTCTTTTTCTGAATATGAAATTGAATTTTTGTCTGGTAGGGATTCTGCTGTTGAACGGGAGAAATGGCGAAAATATATGGATACAAGTAAAAATACTATACTAATTTCCACTTATGGTATCATGTCAACAGGAATAAATATTAAATCTTTATCTAATTTAATATTGGCATCACCATTCAAAAGTAAAATTAGAGTACTTCAATCAATCGGTCGTACTTTAAGACTCCATGCTGATAAAAAGAATGGTGCTATGATTTGGGATATATGTGACAATGTAAAACATTTAGATAAACATTCAGATATACGTTTGAAACATTATACTATAGAAGGATTTGAAATAGAAGAACATCATTTGTTAGAAGGTGATGTATTTAGTAATGATCTATCCCTATTTACGATTGAATAGGGATAGATCCATTTTACGTAGTTTTATGCTAATTTCTTTCCATGTGTATCATAAATATTAATCTTCCAACCCTTATTTGTTTTTTCAATATTAGCCATTTCTTTGGTAGTATGATTTTTCCAACCAATAGGCCCACCAAATTTAAAATCATGGTCTTCTAAAGATTTTTTAGCAGAATCTTCGGATTTATTCATTAGATTCCATTCATAATAATAATTTTCTCCACGTAAACCTTCATTTAAGTATTTCTCAAATTTCATAATTTCTCCTTATTTTATCATACGAAAAGCAATTTTATTTCCATCTTTTGTTGTTTTAAATTCCATACCCAATGAATCAGATACATCTACTAAAGACATTGTAAGATCATCGTTCTTTGGATATGTAATAATAATTTCATTATCATAATTTGTTACTACAGCATCAACATTTAGACTCTTGATCTTGACTTTTGAATTTTTCCCAGACAATAAGACTTTTGCAAGAGATTTTCTATCATTAGTAGAAATTTCCGCCTCATTCATCATAGTCTCTTCCAAGTTCAAATATATACTAATTTTTTCAGTGATTTCCATTGTTTCTTCCTCATCATCGGATAATTTATTTGTTTGGTCAATATCATTACTTTTTCTGGCATCATGTTTATCTTTCTGTAATTTGAATTTTCTATTATCAGTTCTTTTCCATAATCTATCATTTAATATTTTATCTAATGAATTAAGTGTTTTTGAATAAGATTTATGAGAACCCATACCTGTTGAGTGATCAAATTCATCATAATTCCAATCTTGATCAAGTTCATCAGCAGGTACATATTTTATAGTCATCCCTGTGAGTCTATTAGGAACTTCAACAGGAACCATTTTATCGCCAAATACCGTTGTTCCTACCGACAAATCATCGTCGCTCGCCGGACCTGTAGAACCATCGTTAGGATAACCACCAGTAATTGTTGTTTCTTTTAAATATTTTTCCCAATTCATATTCATACTACCCTTAATATGTAATTTTATACCATAATTTTTTTGTTATTTTATCTGGATTATTTAAAAAATCATCATCCCATACTTCAATTAATTCTATACCTTTCTCTTTACATAATTTCTTCTTTCTCTTATCACGTACTATATTTTCTGGGAGGGTATGCCAATAATTACCTTGATATTCTATTGCTATATTTAATTCAGGATAATATATATCTAATTCTAAACCATCTAATATTTCCCTATCATTATATATTACTTTTCCAAAATTATATTCTAATAACATTTCTTGTAATAAACGCTGTCCAGTTGAACCAGCACAATGAGGACATCTACGATAATTAATTTTAAAATTGTTAGGTGTAACTTCCCATAAATGACCTTCAGGACATCTTATTTTAACTTTTGTCATTACACCTTTATATTCACCTATTAATTTATATTTTTCTTTTTTTAATAACCCCATAAATTGTTCTTTTGCTTGTATTGGACAATTACCTGAACATTTAGGACACCTTTGGTCATTTTTAAAACTATTAGGTTTAACTTTATATTCATGACCTTCAGAACATCTTATTTTTACTTTAATCATTACACCTTTATATTCACCTATTAATTCATATCCTTCTTGATTTAATAGGTGAATAAATTGCTCTTTGGCTTGTATTGGACATTTATTAGAACATACTGAACACCTTTGACCACTTTTAAAATTATTAGGTTTAACTTTATATTCATGACCTTTATTACATTTTATCTTAACTTTTGTCATTGCATTTTTATATTCACCTATTAATTCATATCCTTCTTGATTTAATAATTTAATAAACATTTCTTTTGCTTGTATTGGACATCTATTGGAACATTTAGGACATCTTTTACCAGTTTTAAAATTACTTGGTATCACATTATATTCATGGTCTTTGTTACATCTCAATTTAACTTTTATTTTAGAACCTTTATATTCTCCCAACAATTCATAACCAACACTTTCAACCAGATCTTTAAATATTTGTGTGTAATCTTTAATATGAAAACCATCCTTTTAGTTTTTGTTTAATCATAGTCATATCTACCTCATTACTATCTATAAGATATTTACCACCATTTTCTATAAGTTCATCCCTGTAAAATTTACCTAATTCATTATTCAACGGGGATGTGAAAAAACTATCCGTCTCTTTATATAATTTTACTAATATTTTGTCGGTTAGTTCTCCATCATTATTATCAACTTCTTTGAACCATTTGAATTTTTGTTTATAAAATGGTTTTAATTTATTTATCATATTCCATGTTTTCATAATAAAATCAGGATCAACATGACGCCCTATTTCTTCTTCTCTTTCTTTCGCTCTTTTCATAGATATATCAAGGTCAGTATTAATCCATAACATGCCAGTATCATAACCAAATCCCTCTAATATACCTTTTCTTGAAATTGTATCGCCTGGTTTTGAAGAAGTTCCATCAATCCACAAAGGCAACATACTATTAATATATCCAGCTAATTGATTGCCACTTATTCGTTTGATATCATCCTCAAAAAATGACCAACCACCTTTAGCATCAACCTTAAGAAATTCAACCCAAGTATCCGAGTTTACTACTCTTGGCTCAACACCACCACCAAGTTTTTTCCTAACTGTGCTCTTACCCGCTCCTGGAACACCCGCAAGAACAATAGCCTTCCAAATACCTTTATCATTAATACCTTCATTTAAAATATAATCTTCAAATCTCATTATTTATCATCCTTATTTAATGTGTTGGGATATCTTATATCACCCATATACCACCTATTTAAAGGTATAAATTTGGTTACGCCATTTAAATTTTTTATAAAAATACCATTAAATGATACTTCTTCTATAACACCTTCAAACCCATCATATATTATTACATTTCGTCTTGAAAATAAATCAGAAAACCGCAAACGAACATATATAGCTACATTTTTTGTTGAACTAATAATAATATTTAAAATTATTAAACCTATAATACCTTTAAATAACAAGAAATATAATTCAGGTGATACAGCATCCAGTATTTCTATAATTGTCTGTGCGGTCTGATTAATTGCCATTAGTCAATCTCTATTATCCTGTATTGTTTACTTTCAAGCACAATATGTTCTGTGCCAGTTTTTGGTTGATGTTTCCCTTTAGGTAAAAATGTTATTAATTTAATATTACCTTGAGGGTCTATTGCACTAACAAATCCTTGTTTCAAGCTCTTTGACCAGAATAAAATTTCTTCACCAGTGTGAACTCCTAATTGTATAGCCTTTTCAATAGCTTTTTTAAATAAATTTTTTAAGTCATTAGCTGATAATTTATTTCTTTGTGTGATTCGTTCAAGTCCATGATGAGTATTAATAATCCATTTGTTTTTCCAGAAATATAGAAATTTGCTACTCATATTCAATATATTATCCAAAACACCTTCTTTTATATATACAATAGAATTATCTGTTGGTGACTTGGTTTTTTCTAAAAATATTTTAAATCTCATTATCTTTCGCCATAAACCTCTTTAGAATCAAGGCCGAGTTTTTTAATCTCTTTATCTATATTAATTTTCCCTTGTTTTGCGCCTTTAACATTACCACTTTTCCTCATGATTTTGTAATCTTCAACCCAACTTAAAATACCTTTTCTCACATCATCAGGCAAATCTTTGAGTGATTTCTTTTCGGTAATATATTTTTCTATAACTTTATCAATTTTACTCATTATTATACTCCTTAGATTGTTTTTCATAACATTCAATAGAACCCAATAAACTATTGTTATAACTCTTCATTTTTAAGGCATTCCCTATAAGTATATTTATATTATAGGCACTACCTAAATGACTCTCTGAATCAAGTTCTATATAATTCGGTATATCTGGTTTAGGACATACATTATATACATATATTGTCTTAATTTTGATTATCGGCTCAATTGGTATCGATTTAGAACATCCACTAATTACCAAAAATATCATTAAGACGATTAACAGCATCAGCACTCTTTTCATCTTTTACCACCTTACCCTGTGAAGGTACTACAGGGGTTTCATCTTCATTATTGAAACATATTTTGTTATCATATAGATCTTGCCAATATTTTACCTGTGCCTGTGATTCTTTAAGTTGAACCCTTATCGCCTCATTACTGGTTATCCAAGAATCAGCAGCACCATTACATTCAGTAATTGCAGTTAATAAGTCCTGTTCATTTGATTTGCAGGTATTGAAATTTGTTTCTATTTTTATAACATTTGCTTCAAGTTTGGCTATTTTACCATCCTGAATTGTATTATTAATATAAAGTCCACCACATGCTATAGTTAATAATACAATTGCTATAACTGTGGGTTTTTTTAACAATGTTAATGCTATTGTCCACATATTAAAATCTCCTTATATTTTTGGGGGTCTCTCATCTTCTTTAGTAAATCTTATGTCTATATCCTTACTTTTGACATTACCAAATACTTGTGCCTTCTTCATAAGATTATAAGTAGCTGTAATATATAACATTTGTAGGTGTGATGCCTGAATATCACCTGTTCCCATTGTCCAGATATAAATAGCAATACCAAGAACCACTATAAATGAAATACGTCCTACAGAAGCATGTGTATACTTACCTTCTTTGTTCTGTTCTGCTATCAATGAAATAAAAAAATCTCTTTTCATATAAAGCCCCCAATTAATTATAAAAGTATTTATAAAAAAAGGACGACAATCAAAAGATTATCGTCCTTTTTATAAGAGGAACTTTATATTTTTAATGAAGTGTCCTACCTTTTCACTTCCACGGTGCATATCGTGTCATTGTGTGCTCCACCATGAGGTACTAACAATACTTCTATCAACTCCATACCTGATGTTTTCCCAATGCCGCCACTATTCCACCCGAAGCACACGGCTTTTCCGCCGGGCTTTAATACGCGAGCAATCTCTTTCTTTCTGTCCCCATAAAAAGAAGACTGTGTATCTTTCATATGTACTTCTCGACCTACTTGCTTGTAGCACTCTGAAATTTGTCTTGGACTATACGGAGGATCGAACAAAATAACATCAACAGACTCATCTTCAAACGACTTTAGAAAAGTTAACGATTCTAGATGGTGGGTGGTATCGCATGTTTCATCAAGGTCATTCGTCCAATCACATAAATCGGCAACGCAACTGTTTCTCGCAAACGGATCTATCACCACACAACCAACTAAACACTTCTTGGCCTTTTCCAATGTTATAACCCTTCGCACCAACTCGTTTATTGGCTTAATCGTAAAAGTGTTCTTGTTCGGCATTGCCCAAATTCTATTCATCTTCACAATGATAATCCTATGTGTCAGTGTTATGTGGCTATTTAAGTTTCAGCGCGGTTACTTTTTCGGAAATTTCAACCGTAACCATTCGTTTTATTCCTCGACAGTGAATAAAATGGTTATTCCACTCGTTGAGAACATATTGTTTATTTTTATTAATCAACACTGGATGCCATCTTCCATCAATTAAACTTTGAATGTGGTATTCAACTTTTGCCATAATAGTCAATCCCCGTATATAAAACGTTAGTTTCTGGGTTCAACTTCAATCAGATCCCATTGATCCACATTATCTTCTTGATTGGGTGAATCTACTAAGTTTAAATCAAGTTCAGTTTGTTGGTTAATATTCAATGGCAGATCATGTGATGTTTTATCAAAATTTAATTGTCTAATGGTAATAAGTTCTTCTTCAGCTTCTTCATTGGAGAAAAATATATCAACTTCACCATCAGAATAATATTTCAATAATTCAGTGGTAAGTTCTTCTTTACTCATTTCATATGGATCATCATCACCCAAATAAATTGGAAGTTGTTGTCTGTTATTACCAAAAAATTTATCAACATATTTAATGATGAGTGGTGAAAATTTGTTAATTTTACTAGTGAATTCTTTTTCAAATTCACTTTCATCCAAAACCGAAACATTGCGAACAGAAAAAGTAATACTCTCTTTTTCTGCTAAAACATAATCACCACAAGGAGCTTTTACCCGCACCTGACCCTGAATTGGAGAATGTGGACTGGTTGAAACCACAATAGATACATCATGATTCTGGTTGATATAAGCATCATCAGTACCAGAAAAGAAAGCTCCCATTCCGTGATGAGAATGAATAACACCACAAATAATTTTGCCCTCATTCCAACTATATTCTACATTATGAACATTTACACTTGTTACCTGTTGAAAATCTGGAATAATAAGATCGGTAACAATAACCTCTTGTTTTTCATGATCAACTTCACCGACAAGATATGCCAACCATTCAAGAGTTGGGTAATAACTTTGAAGTTTCTTGATTTTTTCGTCGGCCAATTGTTCCAGATATATATGATAAGAAGGTTTGTCCATATATAAACAACCTTTTCGTACAACAATACCAGCATCCCAACATTGTTGGTCAGCGGCAATTTGTTTGACAAATGCGGCACCTTTGTTATGTTCTTTTGTCATACGGTCAAGTTCTTCATCAGTTAATGGTTTAATAAGTGTGTTGTTATCCACAATAAATATTTCCTTTATTCTCTATTCTCGAATGGCGAATAGTTTCCAGTGTTATTTGTATAAATATTTCAAATTTCATAATAAGATAGAGATATTATATCACCGACCAATTTGATTGTCAACAAAAAATTCACCGTCATACCCTTTTATATATAAATATGTATGATTGTTTTTTTGGAGGACAATATGATTATATACAAAGTAACCAACGTTGTCAATGGGAAAATTTATATCGGACAAACTACTAAAACACTACAACGAAGGAAGACTGTTCATTATTGTAGTGCCCGTTGTGGTAGTGATAATGTATTTGCTAAATCATTAATGAAATATGACAAAAATGAGTTCAAATGGAAAATAATATGTGAATGTGATTCTTTAGATGATTTAAATGAAAAAGAAATATATTATATTAAAGAAAATAATTCATTATTACCAAATGGGTATAATATGACAGGTGGTGGGTTTACAAGTCCAATGATAAATCCCTCGGATGAATTAAGAGAAAAACATAAGATAGCTATGATTGAATGCGGAAAGAAAATGACTGGTGATAACAATCCTATGAAAAGACCAGAAGTTATTGAAGCGCATAGAAAAGCAGTTAATGATCCAACGCGCAGAAAAAAAGCAGTTAATGATCCAACGCGCAGAAAAAAACATAGCCAATGGATGAAAGAAAACTATAGACATACAGATGAAGAAAAACAAAAACGATGTAAATATTTTTTGGTGGTTAAAGATACATCAAACAAAATACATATTATAAAAAATTTAAAACAATGGTGCAGAGATAATCCATATTATTCATTCGGTGGTGTAAAATCTTGGGCAAAAAAGAAAAATGGAAAGCCCCATAAGGGGCTTTCTCTCATATACTATACGTATAAATCTTGAATTTGGCATCCAATTTCTTTTTTATTATATTTAAGGATTTTACCAACACCAAGTGCTGCTACAACAATAGCAGGGACGACCCAAGATGGCGTAACACTATATCCGTCTTGTGTATCACCAGTGTCCCATTGAGCAACACGATCTGATATTGAAATCCTTTCTGAATCATATCCAATTTTGCAATATTTGGCACCATTCTCATCAGCCATACGTTGATTTTCAATCTGAGAGGCATGGTTATCGGTACAATCAATAACCCAATCTACGCCCTTTGGATAAGTATGATCTTTTAATGGAAACGGAAAAGCTTTACACCGGATTTCTGGACGAATAGAACGTACAATTTCCTTAACGATATCGGCTTTATTACGACCAATATAATCAATTGTGATATCAATTCGATTAAGATTGGATTCTTCTAATGTATCAGGATCAAAGACAAACAAATCTTCAATACCAGACATGGCCAACAGTTTTGCGACATGGTAACCGATTCCACCACACCCTACACAACAAACTTTAATGTTTGTATTGATACCTTCAATCAATTCTTGTCGATCATAAAAAGACATAATTTTGTTCCTTTTCTATAAGAGGTAAAATTAGTATACATAAAATATTATTATCTGTCAACACCTAAATAAGAAAGTAAAAGGGTGACCTTCATGCCACCCTTTTTATTAAGTTGACCATACAGCATGACCTTCACCACGATCTGATTGTTCAACGATTCCAGCACGTTCATCGCCGCGTGAAGTTGCGTATCTAACATTACGGGCTTCTTCACCACTAAGAATATGTTGTTCCAAAGTACTTAATCTAGGCAAACCAGATGGGTTTCTGTTTCCTGGTGAAGTTGTATTGACATTCTCCAAAACCGCCAAAGCATCACGAGCACAAGAAAGAATATCATCTGGTGAGTTCCAACGTTTCGGGAACTCCCATTGTCCCCAACAATCACTAGAACTATCCATAGAATGATAATGTTCAAACTTAGAAAGTCCAATGGTTTTTCGAACAACTACACGAACAATACGATCTTTTTTTGTAACGATTTCCATTGTAACAGGGGAAATCATACGTTTGGCATATTTCGGATTGATAGGATTACCATCAACATATTTTGGCCAATAGACACCTTGAAATAGCCAAGTCAAAACATCAGCACCATCATGATGCGAATGTTGTTTGACAAGAGACAACCCAGCTTTGGCGTGATCATAAGAAATTTCAGGCATAATATTTGCTGAAGCCAAACGTTCTTGAAGTTCTTTTTCTTTTTCTTCAAAGTCCTGCCGATTCTGTTCAACCATATAGGTCATTTCAGACATTTTTTCGTTCAGAGCTTCTTTAATTCGTTGAAGTTTCTCTGTTAATTTAGCTGAATATTCAGCCCTGATTTCATCCTCGGGTAAACTAACCTCTTCGGTAATTTCAAGTTTAACGACCTTGCCACCAATGCGAATTGTCATACCTTCAGACTGAATAGATTCAATATCAATTGTTGAGGTATCAAGAATATTTTCCATTGAAGTTTTTAATTCTTCTGCTTGTTGAGTATCCCACGTTGTCATAATTTTTGTTCCTTTCGTTTTTCTTGAATCTTATCGTATCAACAGAGAATTGTCAAGAAATATTTTCAATTATTTTACCAATACCCGCTACTTTTCATATAAATAGAAGTAGCGGGTAACTACAAGGAGGTATAAAAATGATTATATACAAAGCGACCAATAAAGTCAATGGAAAAAGTTATATTGGACAAACCGTTTATTCTCTTGGGGGAAGACAGTTAAAACATTATAGTCGTGTTCGCAATGGAAGTCAACTTTATTTTCATAATGCCCTAAGAAAATATGATAGGGAAGATTTTATTTGGGAAATCTTAGAATACTGCAAGTCACAAGAAGAACTTAATGAAAAAGAAAAAATGTTCATCCAAGAATACAATAGTTATTGGACGGAAAATGGTTACAATCTCTCTTTTGGTGGTGATGGTAATGGTGGTTTACATGGTGAAATTAATGGTATGTATGGAAAAAAGCACACCGAAGAAACTCTCAAAAAAATACGGGATACTCGTAAAGGTCAATTTGCTGGTGATAAAAATCCAGCGGCAAAACATGCTGGTCGTTATCTTATTACATTTCCTGATGGCCACCAAGAAGAAATAACAAATCTAAGAAAATGGTGTAGAGAAAATGATTTGAGCCACGGACCTTTTTATGATATGTGTAATTTTACTCATATCACGCCAAAATCATACAAAGGATATTTATGTAAACGGCTTGAACATTCCCTACAAAAGAAAAAAGAGTTGGGCCTTGAATAACCCAACTCTCTAAACCCTTTCGTATCAAGGGTTTACATTCCCGGCCACTTCATACGGCTTAATTTCCAGACTCATACCGGCATCCAGAGTTGCAGGGGCGGCTGCCGGATCAATTTCGGTGCCATCCAAGATAACACGAAACTTGCCAAGTCCGGCATCACGAGCGGCATTAACAACGGTATCTCGGAAAGAAGAACCTGCTTCAATAGTGGAAGTAGAACCGTTAATAGTCAAAGTAGTGTTTTCAGACATAATTTTTATTCCTTTTAAATGGGTTTAATTTGAGGATTATTCCTCGTTTCTGTAAGTGATACTATCAGAATGAATTGTTATTGTCAATCAGTTTTTGATTTTTGTTATTTTTTTATTATTCAGTTTCAATCAAAATTATGTTAGTTTGAATTCCAACCTGTATTTTTTGAATTCCATGGCGTTTTGTTAATTTTTCCTTGAGGCAAACCACAACTAGAACGTAAGAATGTCCAACCACCTTCATTTACATTGGCCTGATATTCTTCTTTTGATACAAGCGTTTTTTCATCAGTCACCCACAATCCACTATTACGTTTAGCTTCATTAATATTGTTAATATAATTTGAATGGTAATTGTAATAACGACCAATATCTTCACCAGAAGGTGGTCGAGAATGATCTTCTGCAACACAAAGGTCATATTGTTCTTTGAATGCAGAATTCTGTTCTTTAATTTTATCCGATAGTTCAGATAAAATTTTTATCAATTCATCTTCATTCATTTGTTGACCATCTTGAGATTGAGATTGAGATTGAGATTGAGCTATTTCTTCTTTGAACAACCATCGTTCAACCTTTTCACCAAGTCCTTTCAACGGATTTTTCATTTTTCTGTTCCTTTCGTTAGAGTGATAATTTTTGGTTTTTCTATATTAGTTTTCGATGTAATGGTGAATCCACAATCATTCAATATTTCTTCAATAGAGACATCTTCTTTTGGATATAAATATGTAGTGACTTTCAAGAGATTACATTCACTATTATATTCACTTATCATATATCTACCATCTTTATCAATCATTTCATATCGATGTTTCATTACTCTTCCAATTTTGATAATAGATAATATTTCTCACTACTATCATTTTTTTCAAACAGAACCATACCAGCATTTTGTGATTCAATCCATGTAAATTTAGCAGTAAAATCCGACATACTACCACCCAAACATTGTAGAACAGCATTGAAATTTTTGAATTCAAAACAAATATCAATATTATTATGATCTATTGAATCTAACTCAAAACTGATACCATTGGCAAATCTATTTGTCCTGTCAGTAGTTTCAAGTATAAACTTTCCATCCCTAACTGTAAAGTAAACTTTTTCAAATTTACCAGCTACCTTACGGATTTTTTCAAAACATTCACTGACTTCTGTAGTCAAATCAAGTTCATAAAAACTTGGTGAATTTGGTTCAGCACCAGTGAAAGTTGTGACGAAACTTGACATACAGAAATGAAGATTCGTTTTATGTCGACCATTCTTAAGTGTCAATTTATCATCAGTTATAATTGCATCAACAACTTCACTGTCAATTAATGTAAGATAAGGTTTTACTTTAACATTTGGTTCATCAAAATTAAATTCAATTTCATCAGGAACCTCAGATATAATATCATTTGGTATATTTAAACAAATAACGACCGTGTTATTTTGACTTCTCATCCGAGATATAATATTTCTACCATCAACCTTAAGTTGTACCGAAGGTACAACATAATTCAGTGTTGCTTTTTTAATAATTTTTTGTAAATTTTCTACATTAATATTCATTAAATAATTTGCTCCTTATGTGATTTATTACTGATAGACAATCATATCATATTTTATCAATAATGTAAATCAATCTTTAGGTGTCCAAACTTTTTCTTTCATAGAACTTCTAAGAAAATCCATGTGTTTGGCGAGAACAAACTGTTTTTTTACCGTAGGTTTGAATAATTTCAGAAAAAACACCACAAAAAAACAATTAAGTAGGATTAAAATAGATAATGGTTGTGTTATCATACAAGCAACGTTTGAGGCAAAACCAAGGGCAAAAAAGACACTTCGGATTTCTTCATGAAACAACTCCCTTTTTACATTTTTCATTTCCATTTTAATTTTGTCCTGAAAAGTATTTTCTTTGGTCATTTTCTTTTCCTTTCAATTAATGATAAAGATGCTTCACGTTTAGATATATTGTATCGTTCCATCAACAATTTAATTTGTTGATCTTTGTCTTTCGATTCTTTGGTCTTTTTGGTGAACTTAATATATCTACGGCCTTTTGGTACAGTATGAACATAATACTTGAATATTAATTCATCTGTCAAGACAAATTGATATTTATTTATTTCATTAACAATTTTAGATAATTTACGGTCTTCACTAAGAAAAAGTGATAATACATAGGCAGATAAATCTTTTTTGTTATACTTGCAAGGAGTTTTTAATGTTACGGCGTTAAGAACTTCAATTAGATGGTTTTTTTTGTTTTTTATTTTTGGTGTTTTTTTGGCCATCTTTTTTGTTCTCCTTACGTCCAGGCTTAATATTGTCATTCAATGCCTGTTGTAGATTTTTAATTATATCTGGTGTTAAATTTACCTTTTTATTTCTTTTCTTTGATGTTGATGTTCGCATAACTTCTCCTTAAATATAGTTCTCAAATACATGCCAGATGAGCTTTTCATTAAACATCTTAACAGTTCCAATATATTTTAATTTATGTTCATATTTCATTGTTTGTCCAGTACCAAAAATACAGATTCTACGAGGAACCAAGATTGCATCAGGATTAACCTTTGCCCATAAATATAATTGTTCTTTGATAGTACAATTATTATTTTTTAATGTATCCACACAAAGAATTTCAGCCCCCTCTGGTAATTCTATTTCTTGAAAATCTGTGAGATTTAATCCGTATTTATAAACATTTTCCATGATAACTCCCATTTTGTTTTCGCCAAATGACACAAACGATTTTCAATACAAAGAATTTCTTCTGTGCTAATTAACATACCAGAATATGAAAAGACAATAGGTAACAACCACAAAGCATTTAATGATTGTGAAAACAAACATCCCATTAAAGAAAATAAACACATGAAAGTTAATGTCAAATGTTGGCGTACTAGTCGTTTCTTCTTTTTACGAAATTCATTCATACCACACCTCTCATAATCATGTCAAAATACATAGTCATGAAGTTAATTTCACGATTAGCCACAAGGTTGTCACGATAATCATGTTGACCTACTAATAATATTGCTTCGCCATCTTTTTTAAATACACTATCCTCATTCATTAAAACATCATAGAGATATTTATAAAGTCCGGTATAATCAATTTGATGAGATTTTAATACTTGTCGTACAACTTCAGGATCACCTAATTTCATTCCATCAAGAATTTCCTTATAAACCCCATCACTTACAGACATTATAATGTTATTTTGAAGAACCCCATCAACAACATTATCCTTTAATATAACCAATGCCTTACGAATGTCTGGTTTACGTTTCCAGATAGTTTTTACTAATTCAATGACCACTTTTTTATCATAAGTTACGCCCTCTTTATCAAGGATAGACCAACAACGTTTTACCACATCAATAGCAGGGGGATTTGTTAATTCTACTTCACGACAACGAGACATCAATTCTGGACTCATTTTATGTATGTAGTTACAACAAAAAATAAAACGTGTAACGCTTTGAACTGATTCCATAAGATCACGTAACATTGCCTGAGCATTTATAGACAAGAAATCAGATTCATTCAAATATACGATTTTAATACCACCAAATCCCGCACAAGTAGCAAAAGATTTTACCTTGTCACGTATAGGATCAATCCCAGTTTCATCTGAGCAATTCAATTTCAGTATATCAAGACCTTTAGTTTTTTTTAATACATCAACATATGTTCCTTTACCTGTACCAGACGGGCCATATAAAATAAGATTTGGTAATTCATCTAATGCTTTACGTAACTTTACTTTAGCATCAGCATTCAAAATCATTTCATCAAATGTGTTTGGTGTATATTTAAATTCATATAATTCACTTAAATCCATTAATAATCGTCTCCAAATGTAATTTTTGCCAAAAGAGTATCAACTTCTGGCCGAGAATCTTTTCCAAGAGATTCAGATCTTCCATAACAGAACGGACCTTCTTCTGCAAATTTAATAAATCCGGCACTAACAATATGTCTTTTCGAACCAAAATTTTCTGCTATGCAACTATGAATAATGTTGGAAGAAAATGGTATAATATGATTTTCCCATGTACCATCAATACCAGTTCTCATTTTAACAACTATATACTTTGCTTCTTTTGTCATGATATTACCTTTTTAATCTCACAATAAATTTATTTCACAACTTCTTTGAGATTTTCTGATGGTTTGAAAATCGGAACAGATTTTGCTGGTACATACACAGTTTCACCTGTTTGTGGGTTACGAGCTTTGCGTGAGGCACGTTGTTTAATCACAAAATTACCAAAACGACGCAAAGTAACTTTTCCGTCGACAACAAGACCCCGTTCAATACCGGCTAATACAGCATCAACAATCCCTTTAATATCTTTTTTAAATGTTCCTGTTTCCTCTGCTACATAACTCACCAAATCATCTTTATTCATAATACATTTTCTCCTTCACAATTTATTTTTATTTGTTTTCTTTATATCAAGAATTAACCAATATGTAAACCTATTCTGTTAATATTTTACATTTATGTTTTTCTTTACGAGAATATTTACTTTTATCTTTATGGGGTTTAGTAGGTGGTGCAATAGGTTTACGAACAGAATCCATAGGTTTTCTGATTTTATTTATTATTTTGTTTATCATATATTTTACCTGTTTTAATCAATGTTAATATATCAATATCATATAATATTAACTTTCCATTTGGTCCCCGTATATACAGTAAATGTTGGGATACATCCAGTTAAAAACAAAGTTAATATCAATATTATTATAATTTTCTTCATACTATAATATATTTATCAAAAGAGGATAGGGGTATGGGTGCGCACCCATACCCCTTCATACTAGTATAACATTCTTTAGTTTAGTATAATATTATTTAATTTAGTATAATATGTAGGGTAAGAATTTTTTATTTTTGTGTCCTTGTTATCTCCTAACCCATAGCTTTCGACCAAGGACATGTATCTTCTATTAGTTATCTTCTATTATTTTATTATTTTATTATTTTATTATTTTATTATTTTATTATAGTGGGCTTATTTGGGCGAACCTCGAATATTCATTATGTTATTCACCTTCATTCACCTTCATTCACCTTCATTCACCTTCATTCACCTTCATTCACCTTCATTCACTCGTTAATTCTGTCTTTTTAGTCGGCCAACAAGGAAAAAGAATAATTATCAGCGCTAATAATTAATTCTCTCACCTAACTTGTATATACACTAACAAACCATGAATCAAATGTCAACAAAAAACTTTATCTATTTTATAATTTCGTTAACATAATCAAATAATTCTTTTCGTTTATTCATTAATTGATTCATAATATGGTCAGCATTATCTTCTCTTGTGAAAAATACTGTTATTTCCTCACAAGTATCACAATCATTGACACACTGTTCGTATTCTTTAACCAATTTAATTAATTTATTCATCATCAACCCAAACCACACAACCAACAGAAGTTTTTGTCAGTAAATGTCTTTTATTTTTATATTGAATATAATGTTTACCTGAAATAAATTTTGGCTTACGAGATATTTCATCAATAATATCATGTACATAAGGTCTCACACAAATTTTTATATCTACTTTTTCCATAACAATTTCCTTTCTCTAAAAATATATCATAAATATATCATGTCATAAATGGTTTGTCAATTCCGATAATAATTTAATTTTATATCGTGTGTGTTGTAACGTTCCTTCTTTGTCTCGTAAAAAATCATCATCCCATACCTCTATCAATCTAATACCTTTTTCTTTACATAATTTTCTTTTTCTTTCATCTCTTTCTATATTTTCCGATAATGAATGCCAATAATTACCCTGATATTCTATTCCAATACTGAATTCAGGATAATATATATCTAATTCAAGACCATCTAATATTTCCCTATCATTATATATTACCTTTCCTATATTATATTCTTCTAGCATTGATTGTAATAATCTTTGTCCTGTACTACCTTCACAATGGGGACATCTACAATAATTATTTTTAAAATTACCGGGTTTAACACCCCATTCATGCCCGTTTTTACATTTTAATTCAACTTTTGTATAATTATTTTTATATTCATTTAACAATTTATATCCTTCTTGGTCTAATAATTCAATAAATTGTTCTTTTGCCTGTATTGGACATTTATTAGAACATTTTGGACATCTATAACCTGTTTTAAAACTATTTGGTGTTACACTATATTCATGTCCATAATTACATTTTAATTTAACTTTTATTTTTGAACTTTTATATTCAGATAATAATTCATATTTTTCTTTAATTAACAATTCTAAAAATTCTTTCTTTGCTTGTATTGGACAATTACCCGAACATTTTGGACATCTACTCCCCATATTAAAACTATTTGGTATAACTTTATATTCATGCCCGTTTTTACATCTTAATTCAACTTTTGTTGTAACATTTTTATATTCATTTAACAATTCATATCCTTCTTTTTCCAATAATTCTAAAAATTGTTCCTTTGCTTGAATAGGACATTTACTAGCACATTTTGGACATCTACTACCATTTTTAAAATTATTTGGTGTAACATTCCATATATGATACTTTGAACATCTTATTTTAACTTTTGTTGCAACATTCTTATATTCACTTAATAATTCACAATTTTCTTGTTTTAATAACTCCATAAATTGCTCTTTTGCTTGTATTGGGCACTTACCTGAACATATTGGACATCTATATCCTGTTTTAAAATCACTTGGTCTAACTTCATATTCATGACCTTTATCACATTCTAATTTAACTTTCGTTGTTGCATTTTTATATTTAGATAATAATTCATATCCTATACTTTCAACCAATTCTTTAAATTTTTCTGCATAATTTATTTTCATATTTATAATCCGTCATTAATCCAATAATTTCAATCAATCTTCTCCTGCTGGTTTAACGTTTTCGCCTCTGGCTTTGGCTTCCTTATATGCCTTCCAATACTGTGATGTTTCGCCAAACCAGTCGCAACAGTCACGCTTGCAATCGTATTTCAACTCAAATGAACCAAATGCAACCTTTTTAGTCATTTGTTTTCCGCATTTAGGGCACATTTCAGTTGGTTCTTCCTTATATGCCAATCTCACATCTTCTTTAATTATTTTACAATCCAAACAAATAATATCTACAATCACTTTTTTACTCATATATTTTCCTCCACATTATTTTGAATATCCACTCGCATACCATCCACCACCCTTTAGTTCAAAAGTTGTTACGCTTGGAATTTTTGTGGCTATTTTACCACAATCACATTTTATCTTTTTAACATTAAAATCTTTCATTTTCATCCGTTTTTCTAGTATCCCACATACAGGACAACAAAATTCATACACTGGCATTTAATCTAATCTCCCAACTTTATATAATTTTATCATTAATCTCTTGCAAATAATTATCTATCTGTTTCAATATATTATTAATTTTAGAATCTTTATCATGGTATACAACTCTGGCCTGTGAATTATTAAAATTATATATTCCTTGTTTTTTATATTGACCAACATTTTCACCCCAAGAAACAATAGGCACTCCCTGTAAATTAGCAATAGCAGTCCAATGAGAACAAGGAGTAATTACTGCCGTTGAATTTGTTATAGCAGTCACAATTTTCTGATATCCTGTATTTAAATAATCAACCCCCTGTAAAATCTCATTATCTTCTGACAAATAACACTTCATATCCCCTATCACAGCAAATTTACAAGTTTTTTTAAGATAATTAAATATAATCAAAGCATCCTTTATATTCATAGAGTCATCAGGAATAAAAACAACATAACCTTTCCTTTTTGAGACAGGAACTTTGATAGGTTCAAATATTTTATGATAAATCGAGACTGGTGGGATATATTTTACATAAGGCAATGATTGTTGATTAATATCTTTTTTTGTACAACCAAGTTTAGAAACAATATTATCTTTGTATACACGAATCAAGGACGTAAAATCACGTTGATTCACATCTTTATGATTATATCCAGTCTGATGAATCTCTTGCCTAGTGAGTTGTCTGTATACAGGAATATAACGTTTCATAGTGACCTGTGGATACAAAAATTTCCTATTAAAATGAGATGAATAATATATATAACGAGCATTAGTGTTTTTTTCAATCCATCTCATATGAGGTCTAAACGTTAAAATTTCTTGTTCAAACGATCCTATAAATGGACCTTGTGCTAGAACTGTTTTATTCACAAATAAATTCCTTTATATTAATATTAAATTTCCGCTCCATGTATTGAATGGTTCTGGATTGTCTTTATAATATTTTTCATTAATTATAATAACTTCAACATTATTTAATACATCTTCTAATGCAACACTAAAAACAAATGCTCTTTCTAATGGATTAAGATTAATAGTGTTCAAAAGAACTTTGTTGTTGCGCTTAAAAAACGTTATCAACATATCATTTGATGTATTAACCACATAATACTTTTTATTAGTATTTCTTAATATATCATTGTAGAACTTAATGTTGTCATTTATCACAAATCTGTTTACAGATTTGTATGTTTTTAATACATATTCAACCTTTTCATATGTCGGTTCTTTAAATCCCATCTCTATCAAATGAATTCTTGGGATTGACAATAATTTTTCATCTGTCATATTATTTTCTGAAATACAGACATAATCACTGCCCATTTTTGTAATTTTCATACAATTGCCTCCGAATTAACTGTAAATTTAATTTACATTTAATACTATTTATGTCAATTATATAATATTTTTTAACATTATAGAGGCTTTAAAGTGAGAAATTGATTTTTCTACTATAAAATTATATATATGAATATCTTTGTTGTTTATTCTAAGATCATTTAAATCTTTATACTCAATGTATGGCATGTAAAAATAGTCAAGTCTTCTAGCATGTTTGGATTGTTCAATAATTTTTCTATAATTATTGTATCCTGATTCGTCGGTTTCGGGATTATCAAGAGCTATTATGATACCTTTTTTTGATAAAGATAATAATTTTTCTATAAATTCATCAGATACAGATGCACCTATACATGAAGTACCTTGATTATATTCTACCATATAAGCATCTATCAACCCTTCAGTTACAATTATATATTTTTCAGGATCAAATAATTCTCTATTTAAAACAATATTTTCTTTAATAACATCTGGATTGAAATATTTTGGTTCAATATCATTATTCATCGCTCTTCCCTGAAAATATATCATTTCACCATCTTCATATACAGGGATAATAAATCTATTTTTATATTTCCCTGAATGAGCTACCATAATATTATGTCTAGTCGGTATCCAACGTGAAATATAAAATTTTTTCAGGTGAGCATAATATCTTTCCTGTATTCTACCATCAGGTTTTTGGTTCAAGCAAAGACAATCATTTAAATCAAGGTCTAATGTCCCTTGTTGATCAATTTCGTCTATAAAAACTGGTTTCTTATCTAGTTTCGCCTTTATCTTCTCACTATCATATTTCTTCTCTGTTAGTTCATCATTAGCTTCCTTCCAACTAACACCCATAACATGTGCATAAAGTGACTGAATATTACCAGAAGGTACCGGACACCCACCATTATAACATGTATATACCCATTCATCATATTTAGCATAATAATCTATATGGCAACGCCTTTTATTTGGATTACGTTTACTGTCACCACAAACAGGACATCGCATTACGTATCCACCACCATTACGTTTAACTTTTTCGCAATTTGAATATAAAAAATTTTCAACTAAATATTGTTCAATCATAATCTCTCTACGTATTCTGCAAGTATATCACCATGACAAGGATTTGGTTTACAAAAACATACTAAAATTTTACCTCTTAGACCTTTAACTCTACGATAATATTCTTCATCAGTATCAAGCCTGTCTACAACATATCCACGAAAAAGGTCTAATGTACTACCATGTTTCTTACCTCTTGAAAGTCTAAATGGATTGCCAAAATATCCATCCAACCCTTTGCCAGAACGTCCAATATATATATATATAATTTGGGTTGTTTATCCAATCTTTAGGAGCGAATCGTATATGTATAACTTCTGTCATAATTCCACATATCCTTTTTTATAAAAACATCTATTAGTTTCAATCATTTTACCATTCTGATAATCAAATGTAAATAAAAGATGTTCTGCATATCCATTAGCTTCATTCATACAATCTTCAAATTCTTGGGCCATTTTTATTGCTTCACATAAAGATATGGCCACGAAACAACGTGGCCATATCTGAGTATTCTTAATTTTATTTCTAAATTCATATACCTTCATGTTATGTATTATCCTGTTTAAATGAATTTACATATCCGGCCATTCTCGTGCATCTCCGCCCATAAAAATCACTTCCCTTTTTTATAATCTATCATCTAATTCATGTTATAAGTCATTTAGGATAAGGCTTTATTAAGTGCCTCTTTAGCTTTAATTTGCGAAAAAAATTAAACAAGGTGCGAAAAAGTCTTTTTGTTGAACTCATTTCTCAAGATCAAGGCTGATTTAGAGTTTTTCACAAAATAGCTTCGGTATTTCAAACGATCTTTTGCATATTTTGTTGTAGCCAAGAGACCAACGATAAGATGTGAGTCTAGATCCATAATTGGGAAATTAAGAAAAATATGATCAACAATAGAATAATTTCTGTTGCTTATAAGTTCTTCAATATTGTCGTAGATAATATCTAATGCTTTGTCGCATTGTCCAATTTTGCACAATGTAGATGAGTAATACAGCTTTGACATGTATACGTCTTCAAGGTTTGTCCTGTTGGTTCCTGGGTATCCATCTTCCATCCCAAATAATGCAGCCTTGTGCACGGCCTTGCTTACTGCGGTGCATTCTTCGGCAAGCTTGATAAGTAGGTGCTGTTCTTTGTCCATTTTTCCTCCAATCCGTCCTAACAAATCGATCAACCGGAATGGGTCTACATCCGCCCACTTGTCCTCAGGTTAGCTCACTGTTCTATGCTATCAATTTGTTAAGCCGGTCAATCGCCTGAGCCATATCCATTCTCCGCCAATCGCGGCACTCAATGTTGGCCAGTATTTCAGTCGGTTCCAGCCCGCCCCGTTCGGCCAGTCTTTTTAGGGTTTGGCTGTGGTTTGCCTTGGCCGGGGTTTCATTAAGCACACTCATCGGCACCGAAAGTGGGCAGTCAGGGTAAGTCTTTACAAGCGAGCGGGCCGAAAGTACCGGCATAGAACCAGGCGTTCGAGCGGATTCGCTACGCTGCCGTCCTTTAACTCTTGCCTCTGCTTCCCATTGTTCTGGGGTCTCAAATGCCATTTGTTTATCCTCCTCGCTCACGGCTCAACTTATTTCGTTATCTTTCCATGAAATATACACAATCAAATTCAATAGGTGTATATAACAAAGATTTTTTTATATTAGAAGGTGGGAAACAATCCCATTCACATTCTCTCATATCATCATTCATAATACAATATGAACAATTTCTACATAAAAATGTGTCAAATGATTTAGAATTCTCCAGTTGGGTAATTTCTTGCATGTGCTTTTATATCATCCCGTATGTCCTGTGGAAACAAATCATAAAATTGTTGAATATCGTCGTCATCTTCAATACCAAACCAATCTCGCATAAACATAATAGTTTCCGTTGGATTTGTAGTTATTTTGTTCTCTTGTAAACCTTTATAAACTTTTATAATTGTACGTTTTAATGTCTGTGATACTGCTTGCCTAGAAATATTTAATTCTCTAGCAATATGTGAACTTGTTTTTGCCTGGATGTACTCAATATTCTCTACCATATTTATGTTTCCTTTTTCATCTTTACTTTAAAATAATAAATTTTTAATGTTTTTTATTGCTATTCCATAGTCCATAGTCCTTTCAATTATTTTGAAAACTATATCATATATCAATTCATTTTACAATCAAAAATCCACATCTTTTTTATAAATTTTTTGGTTAGAAGTTGCCAATTCTATACCGTACTGCACATGTCCCTCACACGTTAGGTCTGGTATATATCTACCCGTTTTAATGTAATCAACAACTCCTTTCACATTATCAGGAATTTCAGAAATATCATATCTTGTGAATATCCAAATTGGCAATGAAAATTTTGTTAAAAATTCCAAAAAATCAGCGAATTCTTCGGCTGGCTGATCAAGCGGCTCGCCCCCGAAAATCATGAAATTTGCTATCATGCATTCAAAAGCTCTTACTTTAGTCTCAATTAATGGTTTTACTCTTTCAATATTGACACCCTCATTAAAATCCCAAGAGTCAGGATTATGACACTGATGGCAATGCGGTGGACTGCAACCCGCTACGTAAATGTCCAACGAACCCGTTCTCAGACTATAATCTACGCTCAAAATATTCATTAGAATTCCTTTCTATATTCAACAACCATTTTACACCAATTTTTAAATTTGACAAGAGAAAATTCATTTTTCATAAAGTTTATATCTTTGTGTACCCACCAGACATTTCCTTCAATATAACCTTTAGAGCTATCAATCCTGTCCAATGATCCTGTCCTATTACAATCTTTCTTGCCATATCCAGCAATTGATATATCAACGCCTGTCAAGGCACATTTACGATCCTGTTCCAGAAACAGCTCCCATAGATACTCCTTTGTGATGGAATATTTTATATTCCTCTTTTTTGCATTTTTTATTATATGGCTTATAAATGATCCGCTCAACTCACCAGTTCCCGACCAGCTACTACCAGCCGAGCCTGTCTGTGATAAATATCTATTACAGCCACACGATTTAGTCTTTTCTAGCAGAAGATCCCGGCTATCGACAGTGGTTGTATTACCACAATCACAATCACATATCCAGTATGGTCTGCCTTTGCTTCTAATCTCGTCAACCTCTCTGGCAGTAAGCATACCAAACTTAAATCCAGTTAAATTGTATCTTCTACCATTCGGATACGGAAATCTTGGATACTTATCATTCTTCTTATCCATTGAGTTCATTCCATGTTTCATGAATAAGGTTTCTCACCATCTCTGGAAAATCAACTTGCTTATCTTTCAACTCAGCAAGGTTTGCCTTTTCATCTTCGTCAATTTTAATGGAATATGTCTCTGTTCTGGAACGGCTTTCCTTGAATACTAATTTTGTTTGCATAAAAATCTCCTTTGTTTTTGTTATAAGTATTTATATAAAAAGAAAACTTTTAGGAAACTTTTTGTAAATAATTTACGAAGTATGAACTTTTTATTAGAACCACCATATCGTTTGGACTGTATATGGTGATTGTCTAATATTTCAAACACATACTCACATATTTCACATTTCATGTAATATATCAAAAACGGGGAAGTTTTGCTTCCCCATTTTTTATTTATGCCGCAACTACTGGATTTTCAAGTATTTTTCTCCAAGACTATCTTTACCATAAAATACTCTATTGGGCGCATCCACTTCTCTCCTAACCTTATTCCAAGTGCGAATAGGCGTAAGAAATCCAACAACCCTTTGATATTCTCCCACAATCTCACCACCACATATAGGACAGGCAATAAGGTTGTGACCTACACTCATATGACCTTCTTCACATTCAACAAGGATAAAATTAATTGCAAAATAAACCACGCCTTTCTTAGCAGCAGTGCGAATGAGATTTGCAATAACAGTCGTATCTTCAATACGTTGCTCAATATTAAGATGAGCAATTGCACCGCCAGAAAAATGACTATCAAACAATCCTTGTAGCTCAATACGATCAAGAATATCTGCACGATTTATCAAAGGGATGAATTGATTAGAATATAAATCATATTCTCCATTATTATATTTCAATAATTTATCCTTTTCTGCAAGCTTAACGGCAACATTTTCTGCGGGAATTTGCTCAACATTATGTGGAGCATCGTATTTTTTCTGGATTGTGTTGTTTGTATCATTTATTGTATCAAGAACACGTATAGTGAAATCCTGCCCTTCTTTGGTGAGGATATCATAACCCATGATTTCCACAGCTTCATATAAACCATTAACCCCAACGGTCGAATACTGTTTTGTTATCTCCATATAACCCAAAGTATAGAGAGGATGATTACCATTATCTATTCTCTTCTGTACGATATGACGTTTTGCGTTATTAACATCTTGACAATCAATAACGAGTTTCTCTAATTCAGATAGAAATTCTTCTTCATTTTGACTTTTCCATGCCAATCTAGGGAAATTGATCGTGGAAACACCAAGAGAACCAATCTTGGAAGAACCAGAACCAAAAGAATTAAAATATTCATTCTCTTTATCTGATCTAAGTCTACAATTATGTGTTATCACACCATTTGGAAGCGTGAAATATGGTTCATCCTGATTCTTCATTTCAAAACAATAAACATATTCATCATCAGTGGAATATTCTTCAATTGAAATTATCTTAAAATATTCAGTATTGTTTATTACTTTATATATATCTCCCATACTTCGTTTATTTTTCATATCATACCATCTGACACAATACAATGGATAATTTCTATTATATGTTTCCCCCCGTATAATAACTTTATTTTCGCCTGTTCTATCAGAAACATTAACTATAGTATTGATACCAATAGAGTTGAATAATACTTCTGCTTGTGATATCAATTTCTCTGATATTGTATAAATTCTATTACTATTTCCCCCATCGGACGCATACCATCCATCACACACACCTTTTCTGAAATCAATACTTTGTAAAAGTATGTTCATATTTAATTCTTTTTCATGTGCATAATTTCCAAAAACATATTCATTTATAATATAAAATAGATCTTTTGAATATATTTTTGTCAACATTGTATTATTTTGAAAATGTACATGTAATTCTTTTTCTATTCCCCAATCTATCAATGCTTTTTTAATTATATCTAAATCAGGAGTATTATTTTCATTTAATGAAAAGGTTATTTCGTAACTTTCCGAATCTTTTCTTTTGTATTTACTTCCATCTCCTAGATACAATCCTAATAAATATCCTTGTTCATATGTCAACTTTTGGCATTTTTCTGGAAATGAATCAAGTTTTCTTACATTAAATGCCAAATAATCATTAGTCGTTAATCCAACAGTCTCCTTATTTCCATAATCCGTCAAATGAATATGATCATCAGTAACTAATAATTCTTTATTATTAGCAGTTATTACTTTGAACATTTTTTTATTACCAATAGGAATTTTTATTGTTTTTGTTGAACACCACGAACCATTATGATAAACTGTTAAATTTTTCTTACTATTATCATATGCATCATTTGATAACTCACTAAATGATGACAATTTCACTCCATTACTAGATTTTGTTAATATTTTCTGTCTTCCATCAAAACAACAAGAAGAAAGTGTTGAAGTTTTACCAGAATAAATATTAATAAATCCAAAATCCTTATTTTTTTCTGCAATCATATTCAAGAATTCTTCATCCTGAATATCATTATTTTTATCAATAGAGAAACATGCAGTTGTTATTGGGAATGTAACTGGAGTTCTGTTAAGTTCTTTATTCATAATATCCAAAAATATCACTTGAAGTTTCTGAACAACTTTAATATCTGGCTGAATCTGATATTCTTCACCTTCCCATTCATATATCCATGTATATTCAGAACAAAGAGATTTAAGAAAACTATAATCATAAATTGAAATATTAGTGAAGGGCGATTCAGCACCCCTCATTGGTTGATTAATAGTATAAATGAATGATTCAATAGTAGCTTCAACATAACTCCAAATATCATCTTCAGCTGCAAAAGAAAAATGTACATCATTATTAGTATGGAGAATACGCTGAGTATACATTGACATGACTATTAGCATATCCGCAAGACCTGTAGCTCCAAGAATAGAATTAGATGCTACCGTGATAAACTGCTCAAGTTGGGATTTAAAAGAATATAAATACTTAGGTGGTACAGATTTAATTTTTTGAACCATAGGAAGACCCAAAAGCATAATATCATAGGTGCTATAATTAAAACAATAATTTTTTCCAGCACCGATACCATGAAAATCATTGATATAAATATCACCACTCAACTGTTTTTCAATGATATTATTTGCTTTTTCTTTCCCGTAAAGTTGACGCATTTTCTTCCAAAGAACATAATAACTGTTTAAACGGAAGAAAGGTTTAGGAAGTTCTTTATCATATGCAATAACGGACATATCATCAACGTTAGCATTAGCATCAATGGATACATCACTGGTAGTAGATTTATTAGAAAAAAAGTCTTTAGAAAATTCAGACATATCAGTTTGTCTACCAATACCATCTATATCAAATAGTTTTTTTGGATATTTTGATTTTAACCACATAAAAAGATCATAAAAATCTTGTTCATAGCTTACTTTTAAATACATAGTCATTAAACCTCTTTATATAAAAATTTTAAAATATTTTCTTTTATCTGTTTTTTGTCATCTAACCAATCAGATTCGTCAACAACAAGCAATCTGATATTTTCGTTTTTACATTGATTTCTTTTTATTATATCTCGTTCTTTTGTATTACTTAAAGAATGCCAATATGTACCATTAAATTCGATAGCTTTTCTTAACTCTGGGATAAAAATATCCAATTCTAAATAATATCCAGTATCGGGATTTATGATTGTTGTTCTATCGTTTTCTATAATATTTTGTTGATAAATTATTCTAACATATTCACACACTTCTTTTTCTAATTTAGATGTCTTTTTTATACTATCACATTTACCACATCTATGCGCCTGTTTCCAATCACTCCAAGTTATATTATGTTTGTGTCCATTGGGACAAATAAAATCTAATTTCTTTCTTGGTTCATATTCTGTTGTTAGTAATTTATATCCCTCACATTCAAATGCTCTTTTAATTTCAGTGAATGTTTTTTTCTTGTTAATAGCACAGTTACCACATCTTTGTCCTTGTTGCCAATCATTCCAATTTATATTATGTTTATGTCCACGGGGACAAATAAAATCTAATTTAGAATGTGCATTTATATAATCCGTGGAAATTAATTCATAATTTTCACTTTTAAAACATTGTTTAATCTCACGAAATGATTTTTTCTTTTCCTCTTTTCTACAAAAAACACATCTTTGTCCTTGTATCCATTTACTCCAAGTTATGCTGTGTTTATGTCCTTGAGGACATATAAAATTTAATTTTGTTTTGTTATTAACATATTCTTTAGAAAGTAATATATAATCTTCATTTTCAAAAGATTTTTTTGTTTGTTCATACGTTACTTTTAGATACATATTTTATTTCATTCTTCGTTGTGCTTTACGAGTCTTTTTGGTGAATTTTTTCCTATCACGTCTTTTTTGGACTCTCATTTTTAATGATGGTTTTGTATACCCTTCACGCCAACCATGTGGATCAAGAGCTAATCCCATTTTAAATAATTTTTTGGGACCAAGTTCAAAAATTTGAGAAATTCTACTTTCAGCATTGTATGTATGTTTATTTTTTATAGCAATAATATCATCTTCTTTAAATTCTATACCATCAGACTTAGCATTATCAATCTCATGTTCAGCCAATCTATTAAAATAATCTTTTACTTCCTGAATTTTATGTCCATCAATTTTAACCATAATTTACCTCACATTTTATTGAAATTCATCTCTATGTTTACATTTTTCGCCATGCCATATTTTAAGTGACACCTGTTGAATTATATGCACCGTCCCCTCTTTCTGTATCATCAAGTTCTGCTACCTCAATGAAATTAACTTGGAAAACTGGACAAATCACACCTTGAGCAATTCTTTCACCAGATTCAATCGTAATTAATGTATCAGTTATATTATGACAAATTACCCCAATTATACCAGTATACGAAGAATCAACTGTGCCTGGAGAATTAGCCACAACAAATCCTTTTTTAAGTGGTGACCCTGAACGTGTTCTAACTTGAAGTTCAGTTCCCTTTGGAATTGATACTTTAATACCAACCGGAATTATAATTGTACCACCAGGTGCAATATCATATAGACCGGTTTCATTATTTTGTGCTCTCAAATCAAAACCCGAATCACCGGGATGGGCATATTCCATTTTTTTATTATCCATACCGCCATTATAGTCATCGGTATATACAATTTTTACTGACATCATATTTCCTTCGAACATAACATCATAAATTTGACTAGCCATGTTCGCAAACATATTGACATATACTTCTTTATCCACAATTTCCTCCTTTATTATTTACGACCTCGCCGACCATTTCCATTTCCATTTCCATTTCCATTTCCATTTCCATTTCCATTTCCATTTCCATTTCCAGTTTTTGGTGGTTGAGTATTACAATTTCCATTACCTCGACCAGTTTTTGCTCCAGACCCATTTGGTCCTGTTCCATCTTTTCTAGGCATATATTCCTCCTTTTATAGTATTTTATTACATATTTGATATAAACAATATAAAAAAATTAGGGGCTGTGTTGCCCCTAATTTTCAACTTAGTGGGTGATTTTATTTATCTAAAATAGATATTTGTCACAAAAGTCTCGTAATACGGTTCCCATATTACATTTACAGAGTCACCATTAATTTGTTCAATGGTGGCTGTCTTATCCCATTTCTGTTGTGCTTCAAATGCATCTTCAAATGTATCAAAGATGTCAGGAAGTGATTGATTCCAATTTGGATGAACCACCTTATATGTGGCTTCATAATCGTTCATAAAAATATTCCTTCTGTTTGGGTTAAAGGTTTGTATCAACTATTGATATAGTACCAAAATTAATACGGATTGTAAACTAATATAATTCCATTATTTTATTTTCTATATTAGTGAAATTGTCCAAATATTCAGGCCATCCATGTTTTTTAATGAAAGTATAGATATTATTAGGATCGGGTTGTTTGTAACCGTCATATTCCCGAAAAATCCTACGTTTGATTTCCTTTGGAATACGAGCCATATCCATAAGATTCCGATTAAATTCATAACGTTCTCTTAGATCATTTTCATCTAACCATTTCTCCCAACCAAAAGCAAGAACCTTTTCAAAAGCCTTTGGTCCAAATCCAGGTTTCCTCTTACCATCAGGATAATCCAACGGAGTCTTTATATTATAAATATTATCCTTGGATTGTCCACACATACTTTCTTCAACTAAAAATAATTCTGGATTGGGGTGTTCAACATGGACTTTTTTAAGGGGATTGAAAATTTTAACTCTAGGGGAACTAAGTTGTAAAAAATCTTTATCTGTTGAAATAATATAGAATTCTTGAGGTTTTTCATGAACTAATACACCAATAACATCATCGGCTTCTGCATCATTAGCTTTAATAACCTTAAATGGAAGATGTTGTTTTATATCTTCCATAAACTCATCATACATAGTAAAATATGCATTCCAATCAAGATTCAGTCTTTCTCTAGATTCTTTACGATTAGCTTTGTATTTTTTCCAGTAAAGTTTTCGCCATGAACGTCTATCATCCATAGCGAGTACAACTTCACGCACCCCTTGAACTTTGAACAAAGATTTATAAATTGAATCAAACATTCTATATTTCAAGAGGTCATAATTTGTATCTAATACATTTTTTTTATCTTTGGGGTCGAGAATAAGAACATCAGGACCAAAAAGATTCCTAATGGCTAAATTGCTTACATCGAAACATACGGTTTTCATAAAATTTTTCTCCTAATTAGTTTATAGAAGAAATTATACAGAATTATACCATATATGTAAACTTATTTTATTCTACGTACAAACTTTTTGCCAGCAGCATCAGTATGTCTAATATAGAAAGCACGATTGTATTTTGTTTGTGACATATATTTTTGAGCACCAGTTCCAGATTTAAATCGCAAACGTCTACGACCATCTTGCATATTCTGATAAAATTCACCATGATCAACATCAAAACAAGGAAATTCATCTTTACCTTGTCTCACAATATCATCAGATCTCACATCTTTTACATCTGTATCAAATCCAACAGGAGCTTCCTCGGTTCCTGTTTCTCCACTCATCGTCACATTTTCGGGGTTATGTGTATCACCTGACCCTGTTGTAAATTCACCCATTTTGTTCCTCCTGTTCCTTTATACAATAATCAATTATTTTATTTAATCTTTCTTCTGTTATCGGTTTTGAAGTTTTAAAACGAACTTCTTTGACCTTTCTGAAAATTCTCTTACATAATTCACGGTCAAATTCATTTTCATTTTCATTTTCTTCTTTAATTTGTTTATCTTGTCCTATATTTATCCTAACTGTACTACCACCCCTAAAAACATCTTTTATTCTTTTATATTTAATTCTAGTTTCAACATCCATCATAAGATATTTTTGTAAAAGTTTTGTTTTTAATCCTTTTTTGTTGAGATGTTCCACGACATCTTTAAATCTTGGATTGCCTTCAAGAAATTCTTCATCACGAACAGCCTCTAATAAAAAATTCAGTACAATATCAGCAAATTCATATGGATCAACATGTATTTGACTCATATAATTAACCTCACTTCGTCCCTATCTTCAATATTTTTTGACATTCTTTTAAAAGATAATTTAGTTTTAGTATCTTGACGATAATATGTAGTTTTCAAATTACCCAACGGTTTTGATATGATATGTCTCAAAAAATCATCAAATTCAGGTGAATATACAATTGTCCCATCTTCTTTTAATTGTGACTTGTTTTTTTTAGCAATATCTATAAGATACAACATTATTGTTTCGTGGAATTCATCTTTTGTTAAACTTAAATTCATATACTTTTAATATCCTCTGGTGTAATAGTATTTAGAAATTCTTCCATATCAAAAAAATGACAAATAGGTAGATCATAATGATTTCCCCATGTCATAGTTAATGAAGGCAAGTTCTTCAATTTATGTTTTAATTTTCCGCTAATTTCTGATATACCAATAAGGGAATTATATTGTTTCTTTTTATATATCAACATCGGTCTTTTATTAGCACGCACAGCATCATTAACACATTGTTCCCAAAATAAACGTATTTCATCGTTCTTTACATCTTTGAGATGTTTATGGAAACTACTATTTGGATATCCTGTTTTTGCTTCGATACTATATTTATCTGTTAAAAATATACCTTCTGGTCGTAATGGCATGATATCACCAGATAATTCTTTATTCTCTTCAGATAATGTTGCAATAGAACCACTTCCAGGCATTCTCCACCAGACATAAGGTTTTTCGTTACCAGTCAACCATTTGGTGAGTGTTTTGGCTATTTCACGTTCCCATGATGAACCCTTTCCACTCTTACTTGACAATTTCCTTTCCTTTGTTACAGAATTCACATGGACCCATCAATGTACTAGACGGACTACCATTGAAATGCATCAAACCAGAATCCTTACAATATTCACATTCAAATTTAATATTTTTATCCAAGAATTCAATATGTTTTCTGATATATCTCATAAACAATAATGCCTTATCTTCACAATTAAATGTGGCATTACCTACATCACTTATAGGTACTGGAAAATTTAGTGCTGTTGGTCCACCAATGACCTCATACCACAATTGTCCATCCCGATAAAAAATAAATCGTACTTCACAATTTTTCACATAATTTTTAACTTCCACAATTTACCCCTTTCAGTTATATTCCTTTGTCCATAATTTATACCTCGAATAATTCTTCTTCGTTCTTGAAGTGATCTTTATTTATTTTTAATGGTATATTCTCTTTTGACAAACTTTTAAGGAAATCTATCTGGTATGATCTCAAGTCGTTGTCAACAAATGCAGACACATAATCTATTATATTTTCATCTGTATAATGCAAAATTTCACCTCTTCCCGAAAACTTTTTTATTTTTCGTGTTCTTTTCTCCATTTAGGTGAACGCCATTTTGTGTGACCAAACACTTTATCTTTTAGATCTGCACAAAATCCTTCTGGATCTTTTATATCATGTTTCTTCATTCTGGTAACACACACATCAAAAAATCCTTTATCGGTAGCACTCTCCTTGCCAAGAGTTTTCGCAAATTTCTCAATAGTATCTTTTGTCCATCCTTTAGGTGTCTCATTAAGAAAAAATTGAATTTGTTCAGCCAATCCTTCTTCGTTGAGATAATAATCTACTATATTATCAATTTTGCCCATTAAATCCTTCCGTTGAGATTATGTAAATAAATACGGTTCCTTATTATTTATACATAAGAAACCGTATTTTTATAAAATTAACAAAAAATAATTATAGATCTTGTAATTCTTCTAAAAGAGCATCAGTCTCATCCACACTAATTGTTGATGTTTCATCATTTGGTGTTTCTTGACCGATATCATTACCTATTTGGGTACGTGTTGATTCAGGCTGAACAACGGTTTCCTCAAGAGCAGCCACAGGATCGATTGTTGGTGTGGTTTTACCCTTCCAAATTTTATCAAAAGTATTACCAATATCATCCCATAACATCTCTGCTTTAAGAAGTTTTTCGTGATCTTCCATAGACAATTTTAATGACTTAATATATTCATCAAGATTCACACGTTCACCCATTAGTTTTTCAATATCATCCTCAGTATCAGCAATGGGTGATGGCCTACGAGCAAACATTGAATCTCCATAATCAGGCCATTCCTTACCATTCTTATCTTTTGGTTTAGCTTTAACCTTCAAAATAAAATCATAACCGCTTTCAGGTTCAAAAATTGACATACCATACCCTTGGTCAGTATCAGTAATTTCATTCTTGATTTTTGATTCAACTGTTGCAGGGAATTCATACAAACGTAAAGTTCCCCCAACTTTGTATTTATCATCCTTTACTTCTACATCACGGGGATCTTCAGCGATAAAAATATTGGATACAAAACGTTGTTTGCGTTTATAATCATTAGCTTTACGTTTATCAGACTCATTTCCCTGATACAACATTTTCGTTGCTTCACACCAAGGACAAAAATGATCCATACCAAATGATTTTTCACAAAGGAAATAATGAAAAATCTCACCAGACATAAACCCGTGATATAGATAATCTTTATAGAAACCAGATTCAACATCAGGCAATAAACGAACTTTATATTCTTTTGCCTTTTCCGTTGTTCCCATTTGAGGATTTTTCCATTTTTTATAGAATCCACCACCACCAACAGCAGCAGAATTCTTTTCTACTTCTTTTGACTTTTTATCAGCAAACATTTCATACGAATCTTTCTTTAACCATTTAGACATTTGTTTCTCCTGTAGTAACTGTCATAACTGTTATAACTGTAGTTACTGTATTTTATTTGTGCCTAAGACACATTGTTATTACTGAATTATACTGTTATTTTTCTCATTTGTAAACTATATGGCATTTTTATTTTTTATATATCTCATTTATTCATTTAATGATTGTTTTTTCTTTCGGTTCTTTTGTACTTCCTGTAATGTTTCACCACCACCATAAATTAATTGTTCCTTAGTTGTCTCAACATTTTCTTTTGGTTCTTCAAGATATGGTTTATTTTCTATATTAGTACTCATTTTGACTCTCCTCCAGCGTTTATAGTATATTATTCATTCAATTTCAATTCTTCTTCTTTAATAAATTCCATGACAGATTTTAAATTTTCACTCAATTCTCTATATCTCTGTGAAATATAAGGCAATAACGTGCGTTCATCATCAGTCATAATAAGATATCTATGAACAAGACAATACATAATAGTCATCGTATCTATTTTTCCTCGATTATATATACTTATGATATTTCTTACTTCACCTTCACGAAATTTACAAAAATTCTGTAGTTGTGAATATCCTGATCTATGTGGTTTATTAGTAAGATATTCTTCTATAAATTTAAATGAATTTGTAATTTCGACATGGGTTGATTCTAATTTGCGTTTCTTAATCTTGTCTTTTTGTATATATAATTCAAGTACACGTCTATCACAGAAATGTTTATATGTGAATCCTTTCCATAATTCAAAACCACATGACATAAATCCATCAAGATCTATATTGGAATATGTTGTATTAAAATAAACCGTAGCTTTATATAACCATTCACTATTCTGTTTGGCCATTTTTTCTTTGAAAGACCCCCAATCCTGTGGCAATCGATATCCACGACCAGCGGCATTCGCCTGAGCACGTCTAAATGCGCAATATACATCATAATCCGAAATTTTTATCACACTTATATCCTTTGTGGTGTTTTCTTTTGTGGTTTGTGTTTGGTAATATTTTTGAATAGTTACATTTTTATATAAACATGTTGTTTTAGGCATAGAGACCATATTCTCCTATGTGTAATATATTCAATGATGCATTATAATCAGCATCTTCTGAATAATTACATCTGTGAAATATAAGGTATTAATATGCGTTCATTATCAGTCATAATAAGATATCTATGAACAAGACAATAGTTACATTTTTATATAAAAATGTTGTTTTAGGCATAGAGACCATATTCTCCTATGTATAATATATTCAATGATGCATTATAATCAGCATCTTCTGAATAATTACATTTTGTACATTTAAAATCTCCACCTTTGCGAGAATTTTTATCTACAAAACCACACGAACTACAAGTTTGTGATGTGAATGCCGGATTAATTTTTATCATTTCTATTCCAGATTCATCACAAATCATAGATAGTTTATTCAAAACCTTTGGATATAACCATCTTTGTACTTTGTTCGCAAATTTTTTACTTGTTTTTCCTTTAGTATTATGTTTTACATTTTTCAAATCTTCAACAATCAAACATTTAACATCATATAAATTAAGTTGTTTGCATGATGTGTTAATAATTTCATCTCTTTCAATTAATGCACGTTTAAAGGCTTTTGACCCTTGTTTCTTTCTAGCTATTTTTTCGTATATTTTACAATCACCAATAAATTCTTTATCTGAACTAACAATCAACTTTTTATAACCAACATCAATTGCTTTCAATTTACCTTCTATTCTTAATTCACTCTTTTCTTTGCTAAAATAACAATCAATAAAATATTTCCCGTCAATTTTCCTCAATCGAACAGATTTCTTTAAATTCCAATTATTAGAATTGAATCTATTGAAATGTCTATGTCGATTGGCAGGAAGTTTTAAACTTATTTTATTACCAATAGATGTTAACCTGATAAACAAGTCAAAATGGTTGCCTTTTTGAAAATCAATAAATCTAGGATCAAATTCTATTGTATTGGAATTAAAAATTGGTTTATGTTTTTTCTTTCTTTTACGTTGTGATTTTACTATTTGTAGTGCTTGTTTGCCTAAATTCTGTTGCATTCTTGCGGAAAACCAAGTATTTTGTTTGGTTGAAATATATTTAGAGTTAAAATCTTGCATCAACCACAATTCATCAATATATAAATTAATGATTCGTTTAGATTCATTAATAATATCATCCAGAATAGATAATTTAATATCATTTGTATTTGATAAACTTAATGTTGATTTTCTAATCATTATTTATCTCTATCATCATATTATCAATTATTTGTTGGTCTATGTATTCTTTTAATCCAGCAACATCTACACTCCAATTAACTGTTTTCTTTAGTGGAGTCTTAATTTCAATTATATCTACATCAATACCCATTCGTGCTAGTTGTTCATCATCATACCCATCACTCATAACTAGGTGGTCTATTGTATTGTGAATGTCTATCAATTCTGGTATCATATGTCCAATATTTCTCTTTATCATTGATTTTCTCCACATTAAGCCCTAATTTAAACAATTGAACATCATCTAAATCCATACCATCAGATTCCCATGTATCAAAATCCATATATAATGCCTTAATACCAAGTAAAAACCATTTACAACTATTAATAATTGGATTATAAACCCATCCAAATAATTTTCTTATGATTTTTACAAGGAGAATATCAACCCTTGTTAATAGAATTCTTTCAAAATTAGAAACAGACATCTAATATCCTTTCAAATAAATGTACCATCAGTGGAAATACCATAAATACCACTCTGTCCATCAGTATAAACATCAGAAATAGCGGTAAATTGACTATTTCCAAGTTTATCATAAATTAATTCACCGGTTTTTTCATGAAGTCGAAAAACATCACCTTTCTTAAGATTTTCAAATTTAATCTCAAGCCAATTATTATATTCTTGAAGAATTTCAGTTTTTCTCACATCACTATCGTCACTCATGGAAACTCCTTAAATCATAAAATATTATATCATGTTATTTGGGGATATGTAAACATGAGGGAGCGTAAAAGCTCCCCCTTTGTTTATTCTGGTGGATTATTTAAATCTTCCAACAATTCTTTCACACCATACTTTTTTGTAAAGTATTGAATATGTTCAGAAATTGTTGGTTGATATGGTTGATATCTCATTCTCATATTGGCCTGTGAAGGTGTTCTATCAGCTTTTTTGTGATTACATTTCTTACAAGCAGTAACACAATTTTTCCATGTTGATTTTCCGCCTTGTGACCTCGGAACAACATGATCTATCGTACAATTTTCAAGTTTTTCAATGTATTCCCCACAAAATACACAGGTTTGTTTGTCTCTAACAAAAACATTCTTCTTAGAAAAGGGAACCATCTTTTTGTAAATAGAACGTATATATTTTATGATACGAATAACCAAAGGAATTGTCACTACAGTTGTTCTATCAACATTACGTACAATTCTCGTGGTTTCTTTCAAAGGTTCTGCCTTGCCTTCAATTAATAGACAAACAGCATTTTTCCAAGAAGTAATACTTAAAAATGTATAATCAGCATTTAATACAACAACAGTAGACATTTTATTCTCCTTTACTTTGCGAAGGGATTCTCCTGTCCCTTCATCATAATTTTTTGAATCTTTTCAGACTCTTTTAAGTCTTGAACATATCTTTTGTAGTTTTCGGCAGCTTGAGTTTTAGTAACCTTATATTCAGGTGACCCATCTTCACTTTCAATCGTAATTTCATTTTTTTCTGTATAACAAAATACACACTTACAAGCATTGGTTGTTTCATCTATCACAACACACCAATCTGGATGAAAAAAATTTTCACATTTTACACATCGAGGACTCATTTAGTTTCTCCTTCGGCATTATTGTTGTCTCCTAATTTATCTATTTAATATTTATATATATATTTATTAAAAATGTTCTAATTTACTTAAAGCTATTTCAATTTCATTACCGATTTCTTCACTGTTTTTAATTACATTCTTACAATGTTGATCAATACCACTATTAACAAGTTTACTCTCACTGATACAATTAATAATTTCAAATTTTATTAGTCCAGTTATTGCAGTATCAATCGCAGAATAAACACCACTAATATCAATAGGATTAATATCTCTTGCTGTGAGCGTTACTGTAGGTTTAATACTTTCATAATTACCTACATTAACTGTTAAACTTCTCGTAATTGAAACATCTACCAAGGCCATACATCAAATCCTCCTTTGTCAAATTAACTTCTACTTTTTTTGGTTTATATCCAACAACATCAACACAAAAATTATAAAATGGATCACCATAATCATGTTTATGAGAATGCCCATGTAAATTATAACGTATGCCATTCTCATTTAAATATTTCACGTCTTGTGGTTTGTGTGAAAAACAATAAATTCCCATAGACCACCTATGTTTAAATACTCTGTCAAATCCTATTTTACGAAACCATGTTTTACTTTTACGATCATGATTTCCTTTAATAAGAATTTTAAATCCATTTAATTGATCTGTTATTTCCTTTATTTTATCAAACGAACCACCACAAATATAATCTCCTAAATGAATAACAATTTCATCCGATTTAACTACACTGTTCCATGCAACAATAATATGATGGTGCATTTCATCAAGAGTTTCAAATTGTCTATTACAATATTTAATAACATTTTTGTGAAATAAATGTGAGTTAAGAATCCGAAGTGATATTGACAATTGTTTTGTCACACTTCAGATTTTTAATCTCCTTTCGCTCATTCATCATTGTATTTAGTCCTTTTCGTGTTGAAAAATACTATTGTGATTAAATAATTCTATAGTATTTTTAATTCTATCATCATGAGAAAAAATGCACAGTGAAGGATCACGGAGATATGTACGAACATCTGTAATAATCTGCCCAAGTCGATTTTCACCCAACCATTCAGAACGAATCAATGCTCTAGGATCATCTTTACCGAGACCAATGCCCCACACTTTGTCATATGGACTAGCTTCAACAATCAAATCCGACTTATCAAACAATAAAATTTTCAATGCGTTATAATTTTGTGTAAATTTGCAATAATTTGCTGTGTATACCAAATCATTGCAAATAACATCCCATTTTTTAAAATCAAAATTCCTCACTCTACGACCTAATGCCTTTTGGTTTCGGGCGATAGACGTAGCCATAACTTCTCTAGCACGTTCATGATCATCAAATGTAATAGCCTTACCATACATCATCATCTGTTCATTACAATTGAAATCTATCCCATAAAAATGAATAGGAGATATCGTCCATTGTGAATAAATTCCACCCCAAAATAAATTATATGTTTCGTTCAGTTTCATATTTTTACATCCTTAGTATTTCCATTATCCCAATATATCCATCAAATCTTCATAAGAAATGACAGGCTTTCCATATTCACGAGCTTTCTTTGATTTTCCACTATTTGAATTAGGATCACTAGTCACAAGATAGTCAATTCTTCTACTAACCCCTTTAACAAAACCACCATTAGATTCAATGATTTTTATCAATTCACTACGTTTAATAGCCCCATCTCCAGTAAGACAAAATGTTTTTCCTTTGAGGTTATTTGTAGCAGTTGACCATTCAAGACCTTGTTCTTTTAAATAATAACAAATGTCCATAAATGATGGAATTTCTGTCACAAAATTATTGGCAAGCACAGCTCCAACACCATCAATCTTTATTAAATCCCCCTCAAGAAGTGTCCATAAATGGTCAAAATCATACTCTTTGAGAATGGATTGACTAACAGAACTACCGATTCCCGTCATACCAAAAGCCGCTAATAGTTTGTCTGGAGTCGTTTTAAGAGTTTTGTTGATTTCAAAGATGATTTGTTGTGCCCTCTTGATACCAAACCCATCCAACATAGAAATTTCAAATTCATCCAGTTCATAAGCGTCCTTAATAGTCTTCACGCCAAGTTTTTTAAGAGTTACCGCTGTCACATTTTCACAACCAAGAGTGATAAGAAAATGCTCAACTTGTAATGTATCTCGATCAAGACACTCAGTAGCATTACAAACAAGATCTACACCCTTCCAAGTTAAAACATTATCACATGAAGGACAATTAGAAATCATATATTTTTTCATAAATTTTATTCCTTTTTATATAAATACTTGTGGGATAACATCACCGATTATTGGAGAAGCTCTTGATTATATACGGTATTATATACAAAATTACAAATAATGTCAACAAGAAAATTTACATAGGCCAAACAATTCAATCATTAGCAAAACGAAAAGCTGTTCATAAAAATAAATCAAAAAATGGAAATTATTATATTCAAAGAGCAATACGAAAATATGGATGGGATAATTTCTCATGGGAAACTATCCACGAAGGTTCCAATAAAAAAGAACTTAATACAAAAGAAATAGAATATATTAATATATATGAAAGTAATAATCCATCTAAAGGGTATAATATGACAAAAGGTGGTGACTACAACCCCATGTCCAATCCCCTCATAAGGGAGAGAGCCAGAAAAAATATTAAAAAAGCAATGAAAAAGTTCACAGGAAAAAATAATGTTATGAACAGACCAGAAGTGAAAAAATACCATTTACAGAAAATACAAGAAATAACAAAAACTGATGAATGGAAAGAAGCAAAAATAAAAGGTGATGAAAAACAAAAATCTACATATGAAATAACAACACCTAACAAGGAAAAATTTATCATAACAGGTCTAAATATATTTTGTAAAGAAAATAATCTATCCCAATCAAAAATGAGTTCTGTTGTTTCCGGTAAAAGAACCCATCATAAAGGATACATATGTAAACGTTTATCGATTGGGAAACCCATAGGATACAATAAATCATCAAATAAATACAAGATCACAACGCCTTATAACAAAATATTAATAATTGATAATCTAACGAAATATTGTGAAGAAAATAACTTGGCATATGTATCAATGTTAGCAGTTGTGAAGGGGAGACAAAATCAACACAAAGGATATATATGTGAATCATGGGAAGATTAATCTTCCCACTCAACACTATCAATATAAGGAATGCAATCACCACTTCTTACTAATCTAACAATTGTGCCGGGTTTAATATGATTATCTTGAATAAATTTTGCATTAAATCCTGTAGCTCGTTCAACCGTAACCCCTTGAATGACGGTTGGTTCAAGTATAATTGTAGGTACAACACGACCAGTACGACCAACATTCCACTCTATTTCTGTTACAATTACCGGAACTGCTTCCTCATTTACTTTGAAAGCACATTTTAATTCTGGATAATAGGTGTCTTCTCGTTCACTTTCATTAAGAACAATAACAATACCATCAATATCATAAACATTAAATGTCTTCCAATCACGAAGAAGTGAAACCAATTCATCATCAGATAGTGATTTATCTGACTGTATATAAGGCGCAACTTCAAGACCAAGTGAAACCATATGAAGTATACGATTGATTTCATACTCAAAAGAGTTATCAATTTCTTCAACCAATTCATAAAATAGAACCTCTAAATATTCACATTGTTCTATTCCATCACGATTAATAATACCAGCAGCCCCATTTCTACGAGTCTTATAACCAAGTTCTTTATGAACATCCCCGACCAACATAATTTCAGCACGATAATAACCTGTTGCCGGTTTATTTAATTTTTTACGAACTGATTGACGAAGTTTATTCGTAATATCTTGTCCATATTCACCATCACCCCTTGTAAAAGCACGGGTATATACACCATCAACATATTGAACTAATGCAGAAACCCCATCAAGTTTTGCCCAATATATCTTATCTCCTTCATTTTCATCCATCCATTTTTGACAAGAACCACCAGACTTGACTTTATTAAGAGAACCAAGCACAAATGGGAGTTTAACCTTCCCCACGGCAACAGAAGTCCCCACAATGTTATTATATGGATTTTTGGGGAAAGATTGTTGAAATACATTTTTCATTTTATCATATTCAACATCAGAGATTTGTGGAATTCCACGAGCATATAAATCATCATGATATTCCAAACACATTTTTAATTGATTTTCTGTCATATTCACACCCTTTTTAAGATTAGATAAATGGACCAAATTCAAACAATTTGTCAAGATGATCCCACATTTTTAATTCAATTTCATGAAACTCATCACTTTCTTTTATTTCAGCTTGTAGAGTTTCTTTGAAATATTGAAATTCTTTTTTGTACATCGTGAATTTTTCTTGACTATCATGCATTGTCATCATCATATTAGCAAATCGATCAGCAATTTTAACAATACGAGCATAATGATCTTTTGCTAACTCAGGATAAGTATTTTGATGACGTTCTTTTCGATTTTTACCCCGTTTATCAGTCAATAGATATGTAAGATTTGCTACTCTTGATCCAAATTTATCATAAATGTCTTCATAAACAATTTGAGTATCTTCAATAGTGTCATGAAGCCAAGTCGTAACAAGAATCAATTCTTCAAAAATACCAAATGTTATTAGAACATTATACACATCATTTAAATGTTTAGTGTATGGATATCCACCATATGTATCACCTTCATGAGCTTTAATCGCAAATTTTTTGGCTTCTAATAACATAAATAACCCCTTTCTTTAACTACAGCATACCACAAATATAATTAAAGAACAAGTGCTGATTTCTCTTCACTCAATGATTTTACTGCCTCAGTTTCTTCAATATTTGTACCACAATTCATACAAATATAAGTATTGCTTATTGGTGCAATACCAGCTTGGCCAGACTGACTCAATACTGCTGACACCTTAGCAAATGTTATAATTTCGGTAAATGCAACACTACCACATTTTCCACATTCAACAATTTCTGGTTCATGATTCATTGTCTTCTCCTATTTCTTCAATATAATCAAGACGTGTATGATATATACCGTCTAGTTCTCTAATTAATCTTTGTTGAACCTGTCTTAAAATACCAACTTTCATTTCATCTAATTGTTCATCCTCTCTGAGACGATCAATAGTATCTTTAACTATTCTAATTTTTGATTCTGGTGTTATAAGTTTATCTGCTTGAGATTTAGCCGTAGCCTCAACAGCATCAGCAATCATTAATATGCTCGAATATACAGATGACGGTTTTGGTGTATTATATCTAAAACTATCTTCATTCTTAGTTTCTGATTTTAAACAAATAGATTTTAATACAGTATCACCATGATGTTCAACAATTACTTCCATGATTTTTCTGGGAATATCTGTTTCTGTCATAAGAATTGCTATACTATCCGAAATATGTCTAGTAATAATTTGATATGAAATATGTGGTTCAAGTTTATCATGTGGATTCTCACCATTTTGATTCTCTGTAAAATATTGTGGATTCCATATTTTACCTATATCATGGTATTGAGCACAAACTTTTATAAAGGTAACATCAAGACCAAGATCAGATGCCACTGCTTCAACTAACCCCATAACCGATTGTGTATGTCTGAATGTTCCTGGTGCCATTGCTTTAAATTTTTGTAATAATGGATAATCTGCATCCAAATATTTTTTTAATTCTTCACTGTCAAACACTTCCATCAGTAAACTCCATTCATTAAAAACAAAGTCTATGATAATTAAATACCATAGACTTGTCATAAATTGTTCTCATTACACATCCTTTTAAAATGGAGCGGGTGGGTGGATATGAACCACCATCTTGACGTAGGAACGCCCTGTGTTACTTACACCAAACCCGCATATTTATTCCTTTGTTTTGTAAAAGACGTGATAAAAATCCTGTTCTACCTGAATTGTAACAACATCATCCGCTGTAATATCCAACTGCTCCAATTTTTTATTCAATTCCTGTACGATTGTCGGTGGATTTTTTGATTGTCCTTTGGTAGTGAACACAGGAATACCAAATGCTGCAATTTTACTCATATAACTTTACCTCACAAATTTTATTTATCCAATTTGACTTCAATTTCTTCAATAGAAGCACCAGATTTGGACATTTCTTCACTTTCTTCTTTAAACTTATAATCTTGAAGTTTTTTATATTCATCATTATCCATAATAAGACATATAAACATTTGACGTGGAACTTCAATAACCACACCAAATAACAATTTTACAAAAACATACATAGATTTTAATGGAGCAAAATAATCCTTCATTACTCTAACAAAGAAAATCTTTTGTGTGGTGAAAAAATCATTAATGTATTGTTTGTTCATATATTTCACCTTTAGTCCATGAATAACATTTTGTTCGGAACGATGATTGAAAAACTTGTTATGCGCTTTCACTCAATCCAGCCCATCTTCGTTTATCATTCAACAAAAAGTCAGAGAATCAAGCGAAAAGAGAACGGTTTCATTTGCTCTACCAACTGAGCTACATCCCAAAAATCTAAGGGATAACTGGAATTGAACCAGCGACAATATGCGAAGTATCTCTTATCTACGTCATCTAACTTTTATATCATATTACATTATTAATATTGATATGTCAAGTTGTTACCACAAAATTTATTAAAACTTTTATATCAAATCACTTACCTATATTTACACGAGAAAACCACCCTCTAGCATACTTCTCCTGTTTCGGGGACTTTTTCATATACTCAATATAATGATTTCCTTGTAATACATTCAAAATTTTTAACAATAAATTCAGTGTATCATTTTTAATATACGTTTGTAAACATCGATGAGTCATTGGTCCATAATCGCCATCTTCCACCATATCAGGATATAATTTTTCATTTCGATTTAAAATATTAAGTGCGATTTGAAGAAATTTTATTGCTCTACCAACACCCATATTTACAGACGTATCAAACATTTCAATGGCAAGACCGCCGGGCATTTCATCACCTATATAAGGATCAAAATATGTTTCCTTATAAAATTTCTTCACTTCTATCTGTAACAATTCATCATAATCGAGACAGACGGGCCATCGTGGACTTGTTTTCTTATTATCAACAACAAGCCAACCATCCCATGAAGGATTATATTTTCTGGAAATCCCTTTATAAGTCTCACCACCTACATCATCTGGATCATCAACATATCCACCTTCATTTGTCATCGTGTGGTCAAATGCTTCATCAAAATAACTCATACATTACCTACCTACCTATATTTATTTATTTATTTATTTATTTATTTAACATGACAACCTTTACATTTTGTTGGACCTTGTTTCAATTCTTTATGACATCCTTTACACTGTTTATGGAAAGCATTTTTACTTTTTATAATATTAGCATCTATCCCATGACAACTAGAACAAACAACAAATTCTTTAGTGTGATGACAAATAATACATTCACCATATACCAAATGATTTTCGTGGTTAAATATCACATTACCTATTTTGGATTCATAAATGATAATTGTTGGATTAGTTGCATAAGAGATGCCCGCAAGACAAAAGATAATGATAAACAACAAAATTAATTTTTTCATAATTAAATTCCTTTTCGTGAATAGTTTATTTACAACTATTTAACCACGAAATTCACATATTGTCACCCTACATCTATATACTTAATGATAGATGTAGGGTGATATTGGTGGGCCTGTACAGACTTGAACTGTAATGAGCACCGTTATGAGCGGTGTGTTCTCTCCAATTGAACTACAGGCCCGTTAAGTAGCTAGTGGTTTATCCATTACAATTATCACAGTATTTACCATTGTTCCGCTTTCCTTAAAACTGCCGACCGGGTTGTGCTCAAAGGTACCGCAAGCATTAAGTAGTTTACGAAATTCAACCGTTTTCCTGTTTTCCCTAAATATAACGCCTGATGCCATGATCGACACCAGCCGTCCCCCTGGTTTTAAAAACTTATATGCGTGTAATACATGATCTATGTCTGCCTGTGCGCTCATTTTATATGTCTCCACGTTTTCCCATGTTTTATGGATGAAATTTGAGTAGTAGCTACCCCATATTTCTTGGCCAATTCTCTCCCGGTCTGTCCTTCAAGTAATGATTTTTTTATTGCTCTTACCTTGTCGTCGTCTAGCTTTGCCAGATGGCACTGAGTCCCGTGATAAGAATCCCTGCATTTTTGTTTGACTTCCTCTGGTGTGTTTTTACCAAAATTGTGATTAAGGATTCCTTTTTGTGCCGCACCTATTTTCCTTTTGCGCTCTTCTGAGGCTGGACCAACTTTATATCCCGTTTTTCTGTTCGGCGAGCGATCTGTTTTTGCTGCCCACGTAGCTTTTGTTGCGACGCTAATTTTTTGTCTTGTTGCTTCGCTAACAGTCCTGCCTTTCATTCTCTCTGATATCTTTTGTCGGCACAATAAAGATGGAATATTCCCCTTATGCGAATCACTCATTTTTTTAACTGACTGCTCACTAAAGACTTTATTGTCTCCTCCTGACGTAAGGTTATATCCGCTTCTTAAAGAATCATATTCTTCAATGTACTGTTCCTCTTTCAGGTTGAGTATCTCAATTGTTTTCTTTTTTCCGATTTTGTCCTTAACGGTAAAAAGCACTTCAAACAAAAAACAACCTATGCCATGTTTCCAGAAACTACTTAAAAGATGACCATTGGCATGAGTCCCTTTCTTTAGCTGATATTTATGCCGTCTTATTCGTCCTTTAATATCGAGGGACTGTCCAATATATATTTTTCCATTCATAACATTAGTTATTTTATATATTCCGGATATTGCCAAAAAGCCTCCCTTTTTATTATGTAAATGGCGGGTTCATAATCACCCTATCATATATAGGGTTTGGCTCAATGTCAAGAAAATCCCCCAGCATTACCCTATATCCCTTCTGTTCCAATATTAAGACATTGCTCGGCAATAATTCAATGCAATCCAGCCGGTCCTTGCATGGCACATGGTCGGCAATCCCACCCTGCCCCGCAGAGGGTTCCAGCACGGCATGATCCTGTGAAATTTCAGCAAGTGCGACTACCCGTTGTGCCAAAGCTGACGGTGTTGGGAAATATCCGAACGCCTCTGGTTTCGTGATCTCCCCGACTAAAAGGACATGCTCCAGCTTGTCGGTCGGATCTTCCTGGAAAACGTGTGCCTTCGCCTTCCGGTTCCATTTGCCACCGATGTTTTTAAGAACCTCGTCAATAGCTTGATATTGTTTGCGATCCAATTGTCCACAGGTCAAAAGAATATTGTTCCCCTCCACCGTGACGCGACTGAGAATTGCAAGGGTTTCATCATTAATCTTTTTTGCCATGTTAATTATCTCCTGTATGTTATTTTAATAATGTACCAATAACTCGTTTAATCATCTTTTTAAATTTTTCCCAATCAGAATTTTTAATGATTTCTTCCATCTTATCAATATCTTGTTGAGAAGCTTTTTGATAGAATTTTACCATTTCTTCAAAACCAATATTTCCAGCATAAGAAGCTTCATTCACATCGGGAGCCATAATATATTTTTTTAATTTAGTCATTTGTTTTCCTATGAACATTTCAATTTTTATTTGGCAGAGAGTATGGGATTTGAACCCATGCGCCATATTTCAGACCTAACGATTTAGCAGACCGTCCTCTTAACCTGACTTGAGTAACTCTCTATAATATTTCTAATAAATTAACAATCAGTACAAACACAATATAAACATTTAATCTTATGGCATTTTTCACAAATATCATAAGACTCATCTCTTGATTTGTCACGTTCTTGATTTCCAATATCCCAAGCATAATGTTTGTTATATTGGTCATAAAAATCATATGGGTTTTCACTTCTTGGTTCTGCATTTTGACCTTCTTTATATTCTTTTGTCAAATGTAAAGACTGTGCAGAACCTTTTGGAATCAATGGATGTTTCATTGACATTTCGTTATCCTTTCTATAAAACTTTATATGCTCTACTTATAATCATTATTCTACTTTATACATCTGGTCTATTAGTTGTAGGGTCTTTTTTCGTGCATTTATGAATTTATTTATACCAAAACTTGCTTGATATGTTGCTTGTGCCATCTTTTTTTTCATATCAATATCTGTAATCCAAATGTTGGCATAACTCATATATAAAATAAGATCCCATCGCCAGTTAGCTACATAAAAAGCTATGGCATCACAATCACCTATCTCATTTGAATCTATTGTACAGGAATACATATTATGTTTTAATTTATATTCTCCATTTACTATTTTTGTGTCTATATTATTATTTATAAATCCTTCTTGCATCGCAATTAAGAATGAGGTTTTTACGGCATCATGCTTGACAATACAAATCTTTGATGGTTTAGTATCGGTGAAATTTGAAATGTTTTGTGTTGCTGCACATCCAAATAATAAACTTGCAATACAACAAATTAATATAAATTTTATTTTCATTTCCATTTCCCTTCGTATTATATTTTCTTCAACTCATCAATCCACGACTTAAATTCATTTATTGTTGATTCATGGTATGGTCAATGTATAAGTTCTAATTGCTTATCATATATTTCATAATTACCCAACAGAATATGAACCCTAGGCTGGTACCAACCTTTCCTGCATAATTTTGAACTGTTCTTCTACGAAGGCTTCATTACGCTTGCCCATATCTTTGATGATATAAGCGGTATAGCCAGCTTTCTCTATCTCTTTGATCTTAAGTCGATCACGGTTTTGAACTTGCTTGAGTGAATGAGTACCAAACATCTGTTCGTAATGCCAGATACCATTCCACAGCACCGCAACTTTCAAGTCTTCAATGATCACGTCAGCATCCCAACCATCAAACATCTTTTCGTTGGTCAAAACGGTGTTATAATGCGCCTTACAGAGTTCAGCAAACAGAATCTCGTTAGCGGATCGTGCCCGCGGAACATAATCAGAATTAAGCTTAGCCTGACGCATGTTCTCTTTGTACTGTGGATGTTTACCAATACAGCTGCGGTCACAAGCAAAATACTCTTGACCTTTCTTGCTTCTATAAGGTCGGTTGCAGACGTCGCAATAAGAAATAGAAGTAAACTGACCTTTTAGAGGCCTAGGGTTTGTTCTACCAGTCTGCTTCTGGCTGATCTTCTTTTTTGTTGCGGCTGAATGCTGTCTACTGTGAGAGCACTCGCTTGAGCAGTAATACCGCTCCTTGCTCGGAAAGCTTTTGTCACGCTCGCGGACTACAAACTCCTTTTGGCATCGGTGGCAAAAGACGGTATAATCTGTCCACTCTCCCCACTTCTTTGCTTCTGCCTTCTTGAGTGAATCAATGCGACGTTGTTGAGCTTCCTCATTACCCCGATAGTCAATAGCCATAGGCTAAATCCTCCTATTACTATTTATAAGCAGTGGTACTTTTTGAGCCTCGGAGGGTCACCTGACCTCCCTGCTATAAATTATTTATCTGTATATTCTACAAGTTTAATTTTTTCTGACCAATAGAACAAATCTCTACGGATAATTTCAAGAACATCATCACAACCAGTTTTATTATCACGATTGATCTCTACCCAAAATTCATCATTTCCTTCTTCAATTACAACTTCTATCGTATATTTCTTCATAATAATTATAATATCCTATTCAATAAAATTTGTCAACGAAGGAAATTCTTTTATGACAATTTCCCAACATTGATTAGCAATTTCTCTATGTTCTTTTTGTGTACTGATTTTACTTCTCAGTTGACAATAATGTATAAATGACCTCAAATTTCCAGTCATATACATTCTACTCATCGTCAACCCTTCAGGCAAAACACAACGAGCCTGTTCTTTTGCTATACCACGATCTAAAGCTTTTGTATAAAAATCCTTTGAAACTGATTTTATATAATTTTGTACTTCTGTAAACCAAATATGTAAATCTCTATCATCAGTTTCTATTGAATTTTGTCTGTTTTCATTATCTTGTAAACGACATTCTCTATTAGAAAACATGTCATCAGTAACAGCAGAATATCTTTGACTAAATTCTTGAAATTTCATCGTTGAATGTCTGAGAATTTGTCTGCCTATATCCCGTGTACACTTAATTTCTACAACAAGATGTACCATTTCAAATATTGACCAATGACCATTATCAGCACAATACTTTAATAATTTTGCTGATGTATCATGATTAGCTTGATTATTAGGATTTGATACTCTAGCACAATAAGCAATCAATTCTTCAGCCGTTTCACATTCTTCTATAACTGGTTTTGATATTGATATAAGTCTAACAGTATTATTCAATTTTTACCATCCTTTAATAGATTCTACAAACCTATTATTTATTTGGATTCTTTTCTTTTATATTCAATAATCATGAATGATGAGTAAATATCAATAGTTCAGGGTCAGGTAATTCTTCTGGAACAATATTTTCAAATTTATTATGGCGGAAAATTAGGTAATCGAAACCTATCCATTTCTGAACTCATCACATTACAAGCGAGACTAGCATCGTTGAAATAAACCTATACAAAACCATGTAAGGTGTTTTCTTTTATATCATAGGGAACGGTAAATTCCCTACTCAAAAATCGATTTAAAATATTCTTACTAGCATTAGTATCGGAATCTAATTCAAATCCACATACACACCTCTTTCATATTCCTTAAAAAAGTCTTTAAGTTTATTCTTCTTGAAGCCTGTAATGAACTTCAAACTATGGGTAGTTCGTCTAATCATTTCTTATTCTTTTTGCGTCTTTCAGCACTCATTTTTTCCATAAATATTGGTTTTGTGACTCTAATTACTTTCATGATTTTTTCCTATAACTATTATCAACACTGACTAGTTAATTTCCCATATTGTAAAAATTGGAGCCCCAGGTAGGATTTGAACCCACGGTATCTTCATTACAAGTGAAGCGCAATCGGCCACTATGCGACTGGGGCTTAAATTTTGGAGGCGGGTGGGTGGACTCGAACCCCCATCGGTTTTGACACCTACATTACTTTTCAAGAGTAACCGCTTACCAATTAGCGTAACCCGCCATAATTCATTTAAATCTCTTTTAACAAAGATTTGGCTCTTTTATAATTATTACCTTTTGCTACCAATCCCAATGATAAAAGAGCCTGTCTTATATTTTTATTTTCATAAAGAGATTGTAATAATTTTTCATCCGAAACTTTATTACGAGAACCAACATTACGTCCTCTCCATGTATTTGTTTGACTGTGACAATTTGGACATAATCCCACAAGGTTATTCCTATCGTTATTATCACTGTTACCGTCAATATGATCTACTTCTAATGATATTGATTCACCTAACCACTCATTAATACCGCATTTATGACATCTATCTTGTTGTTCTATTATAACACGTTTTCTTTTATTACCCCAACCTAATTCATCAAAATCAGAAGTCATTAGATTATTCAAGGATTCTTTTCTAATCTTTATCAACCATTCTTCTCTATCCAATCTTTGTTTAAAATGTATCTGTCTTGACTTATTTGAACATTCTATAGAACAAAATATCTGTTCTCTCTTAGATATAAACTTCTTATTATACTGCTTACAAATCAACACCTTTTCTTCCAAATGATATCGTTTATATATCGGTATACCAGCCAATCTAAGAGCATTATTCCAACACCCAAATCGTCTAGCAATGGTATTATTCCCTACCTTTCTTTTGCCTTTATAGGTAGGGGTTTTTCCTGTATCTCTATATTCTTTCACAAGAATGTTTAATAATTCTTCATTTGTATATTTCATGGGGATCAACTCCTAATATTTTAACTATTTATATTTTTTAAAGTTGACCCCACAATTTAATTTGGTGCGTCTTACAGGATTCGAACCTGTGGTGTCGATATTAAAAGTATCGTGCCATACCCCTTGGCTAAAGACGCTAATTTAAAATATTCTTATCCCAAGAATACGATGAGTTTACCATGTTTATGTTTCATCATTATTCTCCTATACCCAATCTTTTTTGAGTAATTTTATTTTTGTTAAATTCATATATTCTATATTTTTTCGTTCTACAACATACATACCTTTATCATATGTCACATTATACTTTGAACTGTCTTTTGTCAAGAACCATTTGTAAATTTTCCAAAGATCTTTCATATATAGGTGATAAAGATCATGTCTTCTTCCACTCATATGTATCTCTAAGTGCCAACCATCAATTTTTTCTGCTTTTTCAATGACTTCAATGACTTCAATGACTTCTTTGGCTTTAAAAAAAGCCTTTAAATTCCAAAATTTAAATTTCATTATCAGTCCTTTATACTTCGGCAATACGCTCTATAGTTATTTTAAAATCCCCATATTCTTGTTTATCGTTATGCACACCGTTTAGCTCCACTTCAAAAGTAGTGTGTCCAGCTTCGTGTAATCTACAGGCCAAATATACGGCGCAAGCTTCCGTTTGCATTGCCTCATCGCCCATATCATCCTGTAGCCTCCTGGCAAGTTCCTTCACTCCCATTCCTATCGCTTCATTGTTCCACTCTAGGTAGGTCGCGGCCTTCTTTTCCTTTTCAGTCAAAATTAGTTCTGCCATACTCAATCCTTTCTACAACCCAACAAACCACTTCACAAGTTAGCTAAATCGTTAGTCCTTTAAACGTAACCTAGCATCACGCTCCAACATATGAGCCAACAAACATAACCTATGCGCCACATCCTCTGGCGTCGATGAACGGTCAAAACTCATGGTAGCACTGCCACCAGTCAATTGGATAGCAATTTCAAATTCACCAGTAATTCCTATGCTCACATTTGCTGACTCAAATCGTTCCACACTCTACCTCGTTTATTACTTACCTTGACCACGATACCTTTTCTTACCGTGTTTTTTATGTCGAGCCTTGTTATAATTAGAATTCTTCGAGTTTCCGATAGAAGTCTTTTGTTTATTTGTCGATTTGCGAATATTTAAACCAATTTTCATAGCCATAATAATAATACCTTTTTTAGTTAATGTCAAGTTTAAATTTGGTAGGAGTGGAGAGATTCGAACTCATCACTGAATGCCTTTTGGGGACAGCGCCTCTGCCGTTGGGCTACACTCCCATATTATATCAATTTTTTGTCGTATGACACACAAAACAACCATTTGTAGCACCATTACCAGAAACCATTCCAGAATAATCCCATCGTAACAAATCATCATTAGGTGAACCATGTGCTCGGTGACACGAAATACAAGTTACTATTGCATCACCACCAAACATAATATCCGATTTTACACCAGAAACATCAACACTCGCTACTGGTACCATTGGATCATAAACTGTATAAGATTTATATTCAGTTCCAGCATCCAATACATTCATATCCAAATCTGTCGGGTGTCTCAACCAAGGAGCCGAACCATCCTCACCATTACTATTTTCGGCGGTATGATACTGTCCATGACATTCCGAACATAGATAACTGATTGTGCTACCGTCAACCAAATCCGATGAACCTTTATATTGATTGTGGTCTGTGGAACTTTTTGTAAACTCCCAATCATTATCTTCTTTACCTTCAATACCTATCAAAAATCGGTAACTATTTCCTACTGTGCTACCATCAATTACAGCATCAACCAAATGATGAGCACCCCTTACTGATTCAAAATCATTTGTTTTTGAATGATCACCATGACATCCATTAGTTCCAGCACATGTTAGTGGATTAGTCCATACAGCATTCCCACTATTTAATACACCATTCAATGAATATGTCTCATCCCATCCAGGCGGTTTTGTAAGAGTCCCATCTACGGCAACAACACCATCAACATTATGACCTTTTGCATCATCCGATTGAACCCATTTAAAATTTCCACCAGCTAATGTATCAGTGTCATAAACAGCAATTGTGGAAAAAACATAAGGAATTCCATTGCCATTCATAATACCAGCATCAAGACCAGTATTAACACCAGTATGACAAGCAAAACATGAACTTTCACTCAATAACGCTTCAACTGGATTTGACGATACTGTAACAGAAACACCATCTTGGCTATTGTGCATAGTATGACAAGTAACACATGCACCCTTAACAGCCCCCAATGCATTTCCAGCCAAGAAAACAAAAAACATTAACACACAAAACAATTTTTTCATAACGTTTCCCCTTTCTCGAATTAGGTAACTTACGTCCAATAGTACAACAATAAATCTACTTTGTCAACTGGTATTCCTGGTACTCCTGGTACTCCTGATTTTTAATGGTACGGGATAAAGGATTTGAACCTTTACTTTGACCTAATCTGGGTCGAACAGGGTATAAACCTGCTGTGCTACCATTACACCAATCCCGCTTAAAAATTTTTGTATGGATTATTATATTTATATGGATTATTATATTTGTATGGATTATTATATTTGTATGGATTATTATATTTATATGGATTATTATATTTATATGGATTATTATATTTGTATGGATTATTATATTTGTATGGATTNNTGGATTATTATATTTGTATGGATTATTATTTCCACGGTAACTATAATTATCAAAAACTGTAGAGTTTGATGAACTGCGGTAGTGTGGAGCAACATATGTTCCGTTCGATTTAACATAACCTTGAACATAAGTCCCGGCTATAGCACTAGATGAGAACACCAACACAAAAAAAGTAATATAAGCAATTATTAAAATAGTTTTGGTCATTATATAATCTCCTTTTCATAAAATTATTAACCTACGCACAATGTTACAACAACAATTCTGTTTTGTCAACTAGTATTCCTATTTTGAAATGGAACCCCCTGCTGGAATTGAACCAGCCACGTCCTTCCCACTTTTTACGTATCGCGTTAGAAGCACGATGTGGGTACAGGGGGCAAAGTGTCAGGGATAACGGATTCGAACCGATATTTGCTGAGCCACAATCAACACGATTAACCCTTATCTTAATCCCTATTAAACTTATTCAAATAATCTAAAATCTCTTTTTCTTTTGTTCTCGGTCTTTCACTAAAATCTATTAAATCAAATGGAGATTTTTCAATTTCTTTTATCGGTAATGCTGTTCCAAAATGATCAGAACCATCAACATGAATTTCTTCGAATGTAAAATTATCTCTAAATTTGAATCTTGAAATAACAAATTCAGGTATTATGATAGTACCATATCTACTCATAACAAATATACCATAATTTGAATTACGAGCATCTATTTTATAAAGATATCCTTCTTTACATTCATCAATTTTTAACATGTCATAGAATCCATGGTACTCCTTGTAGGAATCGAACCCACATTCATTGGATGTAAACCAATCGCACTACCATTGTACTAAAGGAGTATAAATATTTTTTTAAATAAATTGATCTGGTTTAATCACAGCACCACATTTATTACAACGATAAGGTGGATTAATAATTTTATTTAAATTCCAACAAAATACCAAAATCAACCATGTTCCTGCTGTAATAAAAGCAAGACTAATATGGAGAAGAATGTCAAACATACCCCATCGAACTAAAAAACTAAAACTACCATCTTTAATAGCAACAACATGGTCATCTCCAGATTCTTCAATACACTTACATTTTGCATTCATCTTAAATACCCATTTCTGTTAAAAGTTATGTTACTTGTTATGTACCCAAAATGTTATAACACTTGTTCATCCAAGTATCAACATAAACCCATGCTACAACTTGTTCACCATCTTCAAAAATCTAATCTCATTGTTTTCAATTTTGGCTCCCTTTGTAGGAATCGAACCTACCATCGGATTTCTCTCGCCAAACGGTTAACAGCCGCCTCGCCCACCTTGAGCGCTAAAGGGAATAAACTATTTAATTTTGGTACCTCTTGGGAGAATCGAACTCAACCATCTGACGATTATCAGTCATCTGCACTATCCATTGTGCTAAAGAGGTATATTAATTGGGCCTTGTTGACGATACAAGTAAAGAACACGAAGTCGTCATCTTCCCTGTTCATACCCATTTTAATTTGGAGCGGTGTGTAGGAATCGAACCTATTGCGACAGGGTGGAAACCTGCTGACTCACCATGAACCTTAGCTCACACCGCGAAATTTTTTGGGCACATCACCACCACTTTAAAAATTCTCAAGGAAAAGAATATAAATAAAGCGTCCTTATGTAATTCTGTGCCTCACTGGTAAAAATTCTCGATTACTCCTCAAGAGCCTTTCTCACCAACCAAAGCGAGAAGTCACCCTCAGTTTCATCGAAGGTTAAAGGGCTTCCAACTGGTTAAGTATCACCGTTTAACCTATACTTGGTGGGCAGTGATGGATTCGAACCACCAAGGTAAAGACCTGCTACGGGGTTACAGCCCGCCCCGTTACCATTCCGGCAACTGCCCAAAATTTTTATCTTACGTGAAAAAAATCTTACCAAATCTACTTTCATTTGTCAAGCTTTTTATTTATTGGTAGGGATGATAGGAGTCGAACCTACAAAATCTCTCGGGCCTAAACCGAGCGGCTTTACCAAATTGCCCTCATCCCCATGAAATTTTCAGTTGTTGAAGGAATGACCAATTTCCTTTAGACGTTTTCATATACCCCGCTAAGGGTTTTTTAAAGACGTGTCTTACTTCGCCCCAAGTAGGTCCAACAACTAAATTTGAATTCATTTTATTTTTGTCTAACGTAAAAACATCTTATCAAATCTATTTAAATTTGTCAAGCTTTTTATTTATTTAAAATGGCTTCGGATGTTGGGATTAAACCAACCCTTTAAGATAGGTGCGACCTACCCTACTGCACATCATTGTGCTATCCGAAATATAATCTTAACAGGCTCGACTTACCGATGGATTAACTACACACACCTGTTATTTTTGGCCCATCACTCAGGTTCCGCCCCCGACTATCTGGTACTTCACACCAGCGCTTTCACTAGATTAGCTTGTGATGGATAAAATGACTTGTTAGTGGGAGTGATTTGGCACCCCTGAATATCATGTCATTGATATCCCCAACTTAAAACACTTACCTATATTGATGTTGCCCTAACTCGCAAGAAAATAGGACACCCACTGTATTCAGCAGATCTTTACTGTTATCATAATCAACATATTGACATATAAGTGTTCTCACTAACAAGAACTTTGGCAAGGGTACAACGAATCGACCGCTGGTCTTCGGATTTGGAAGCCGACATATTACCACTATACGATACCCCTAAATTATGAAGCGGAATTGTATTCGGATTTTTACCGATAAATGAGAAACGACCGCCTCTATCACAACTTTTTAATATTAACTAGTATTAACATAAAAGTTGCATCTCATCCAATTTTATGTCGAAGCATGACCAACGACAAGTTTTAAATTTGGTACTCCGTAGCGGAATCGAACCGCTCTATTCGGACTGAAAACCCGATATCCTAACCAATAGATGAACGGAGCTTAAAAATGTAATGGCATCCGTGACGGGAATCGAACCCGCCGAATCTTGAGTGACAATCAAGCGTTACCACCAGATAACATCACGGATAAATTCTTGTCTTTCTTTTTTAACTTACAAACACTTTAACAGGAATGTTTTCATCTGTCAATATGTTTTTAAAAATTGTCGGTGATGGAAGATTCGAACTTCCGATTTCTCCGCCCCAAACGGAGTGACATACCAGACTTGCCTAATCACCGTAATTTAAAATTATTATAGTTGGTAACAATATTAACGACCTTTGTTTTTATTATCGGGACGGTCAAGCGAGAACCAACTACAATACTTCTCTTTAAACTCTCAAACACTTTAACAGAAATGTTTTAGTCTGTCAATTTAATTTCTTTAATTTCTTCAATGCCTTTATCCATTGGAGTTGATAGTCAGTAGATGAACAATCGGTACATAAAATATGTGAGTCAAGGCTAGTATCTGCATTACGTTTAAACACATATTCAAGATATTCACTACCACATACGGGACATTTATCAATCAATTTATCAAAATCAACTATCATATATTACTCCATAATTCTGAATCATACCAATGAACAAGCTCATCATTAGAACCATACCAAGTTTTAGGCATAAAACGTTTATTATCTTCTTCAAACTCGGTAAAATCAAGAGTCAAACAATAACATCCGCTTCCATCGTCACAAAAAGTAGTCACATAAGCTTTACAACCAGATTCCAAACCTACTTCTTCATGAATTTCTTTATTACATTGAACTATGAGCGGGTGGAAATCATTTGCTTCGAATGCTTTAGTAATTTGATCACCTGTCATCTTATAATCCCTTTGTTTAGAATGTAAAAATATCTTACCAAATCCATTATTCATTGTCAAGTCTTTTTATTCTTCCACTCCATTAATATTCAAAACATTAATAGAGTCTCTTATCAGAATCGAACTGATGCCTAGCAGGTTGCAACTGCTTATACTGCCATTATACGAAAGAGACTTAAATTTTAAATAAATCTTCCTGACCTTTGAAACATTCATCAACACATCCTTGAACAGCAAAACCATGAAGACTTTCTATTTCAACATAAGAATAATTTTTATCAACACTTACATTATATCTAATCTGTTCACAAATCTCTTTCACTTCTCTAAGACTTATAACACAAACACTATTATTTTGTTGTATTGATTTAATATTTACACACATATCAATAACATTCAAACTTAAATTTCAAATAAATCTTCTTGACCTTTAAAACATTCATCAACACATCCTTGAACAGTAAAACCATAATATCGGAGTTTTTTAATAATATCGACATCAGACCGTTGAAGTTCAACAGGTTTATTACATCTCCACATTTTATCTATGATATCTTTAGATTCTTTCAAACCAAAACCAGTAGCATAACGAAGGTTCCTGATATTCTTAATTTTCTGACCATCATCACGAATATATACTGTCACAATCTTATTCATTAATGGCGTAAATTCTTCTGAATTAATTATTTTAATTTCAAACCCATTATTACAAAGATTTTCTATTTCAACATGAGAATAATCTTTGTCAATACTGCCATTATCTCTGATCTGTTCACAAATCTCTTTTGCTTCTCTAAGACTTGTAATACAAAACCAATTACTTTCCGAATCCTGTACTATAAAAGATGATCGATATGACTTGATCATTTCAATAAAATTAGAATGTTGTATTGATTTAATATTTACACGCATATCAATAACCTTTCAAAAATGGTCCAACGAATAATGGAAAGGGTGGGGAGATTCGAACTCACACTACACAGGCTCAAAACCTGTTGCACTACCGTTATGCTACACCCCTAAAATTTTAATCTTCTACCCTTTAACCAACCTTCAGGCACTTCATCCTTCTTATTATGCATTTTACTTTGTTTTAATTCAACACTATAAATCCAAATAAAATCACCTTTGGTTCCTTTTGGTCTACCAAAGGATTCTTGACCATGTGTTTCGTAGTATCTCCTTAATGAGTCAGATATTTTATTTCTAACTTCATCTTTTGGTTTATAACGTCCAACTTTTGATGCATGTTGTCTCTGGCCTTCTGGATCATTCTTGGAATAATTATTTTTACTCATTCTCTGTTTTGTCTCTTCTGAATGAGTCCTTCCTTTTGATGCAATTGATATTTTTCTTTTTGTCTCTTCTGAATGTGTCCTACCTGTCATTGGGCCAACACGACCTTTTTTACTACCATCAGATCCACCGATTTTTATATTATAAACATATTCTTTCTTCAAAAAATCTTCATTGACCAACTCTCGTTCTTTCGAGAACATATCATCTTTATTATCAAAAATAAAAATTATTTCTTTTTTGAAATTTTCGTATCCATATTTCTTTATGGCTCTTATCAACAAAACACCAGAACCAAGATAACCATCATCAAGATTATTTGTCTTATGACAACCGATATATATATTTTCGTTAATTTCGTTGGTTGTTCTATAAACAATATAGTAAGTCATTATACATCCTCCTATATCTATTTATAAAATTAAATCAGATGTGTTACCATTACACCATACCCCTATAATCATTCTTACACAAATCCATCAGAAATTAATTTTTTCCAATCATCACTGTTCAAATACATTGTTCTTGATTTCAATATCATATCTAAATTTGAATCTTGAGTCAAGACTTTTTTTATATTATCTTCTGACACAATAACCCATAAACCTGTAGGAAACAATCTATCAACTATTGGTGGATTTCCATTGGGTTCTGTGGAAATTTCAATAACAAGAATTCCCTTATTCCACCATTTACCACAATCAGAGCATGGTCCATAGTTGTTAAATGTTGGTTTTCCTTCACCATCATTTTCTTTCGGTTTACAACACCAAAAACATACATCTATCATAAATTTTAATGGCACCCCGTTGGGGAATCGAACCCTAACATACATTCCGGTTCGTAGCCAGAAGTCTCCATTCCAGAAGCCGGGGTATAATCTCCTTCATTTTTAATTATCTTACACGAAGGAGAACTTTTTGTCAATATTCAATTTTCAATGAACAACTAAAAAGGGTCACAATCCATTTATTTTGGAAAGTGACCCTTTATTAAAGTTATGTTTTGTTAACTATTTAAAAGGTCACTATATTCCTATTGCCAATACTATAATCAAACCATTGATTATTTGGACGCAAGACTAATGTTTCGGCTTTCTCATTTACCGATATACATAACGTATGGAGTTGTGATGATAGTCTTTGGAACATTATTAACCTCATTTTATTTTATTCTTAATTGTATTTATATAAAAGTTTTAAAATTTTACAACAAAAAATTATTTTATTTTTTGTTGTAAAATAACATCATATTTTTCAGTATCTTATGTTCTATTAATCAATCACAAACAATGCCGCTTCATCATCAAGTTCAAAGAAATCCTTGGAAAGTCGCTCCATACGTTTATATCCATGAGCAAAAATATTTGAACTGTTACCACGACCGCGAATATCATGAGCAGCAATAGCCGATAAAACATTATATGCTCCCCATCGAGTTGCCGAAACACCACAATTTCTCAGGTGCATTTCATAAGTGTCTATGATTGTGGTAGCCTGTCGTTCTGACAAATAACCATTGTTACCACGTTCCTCAGTACGAATCTGACCACGAATAAATTCTTCAAAAGAATCACGACCGAATGATTGACGATTCCACATTTGAAATATCGACTTAATATCTTGGAATTTTCGAAGTTCTTCAGTAAAATCTCTACGAATACGACCAATCAGATCTTCGCTGACATGAGAATAAGTCTTCCCAAACATTCTACCCAACATGGTAAGATTGTTATGACGACGATAAGCAGACACCGAAAATCCGACACTTGACTTTCCATCATAACCATTCCAAATGGAAACTTTAGTCTGAACCACATCATCACCGATAACAATATTAAAATCATCACCATTCAGAATAAAATCACGTTGCCAACGATTTTCTTTGAAGTTCATATGGTCAACCGTACATTCAATCGGAAGATCAACAAAAGCCTCACAAAAAATACGGTCAACTTCGGCATTCTCAACCAATTTATAAACGGCACCAACAGTTCCAAGAACATTTCCGTTCTCTCCATTCAACAGAGCATCACGTTCTACAGGAATTTCTTCACCATCAAATTCAGTGAAAAGAGGATTACGAAGAACAGGGAAAAATGGATTCTGTACAGACATATAACTCTCCTTGGTGTAAGTAATTAACTTTCGATAAAACGATATTACAGAAAAACACCCGTTGTGTCAAGAAAAAATAACAACAAGTATTTAATTAACAATATTGATTATAACTACGAATAGGAGAACAATTATGAAATTTCCCCCTTTTAAATTTAACATCAACTCCAATTTCCTTTTGTGCTTTGATATAGACTGATGCATCACAATCTTCTTCAAGATAAGCTGTTTTTCCTTTTATGTACGAATATTGTAAAATTTTACCATGAATACCCAATTCCTTCAATTCCTGTGTTTTTACTGCTAACCAACCATGTTCAGAATCAGTATGAAAAACTTTAACAACATTACCATTATCTTTAATCATAATTTATTTCCTTCTTGGGGGTTCTTTCTCCTTACCTCTTGATTACATTATATAAAATTTAGAGAATAAAGTCAAGAAAATAATGGTTAAATTTTTAGTTTATTATTACTTCAAAAAATAAAACCCCACAAATCAAAAAGAAATGAAGGGTTTTTATTCCAACGAAGGTTAATTTATTTTAAACACTTATCACAATATCATCATCTTGCGCATCAACAGTAATGGTTTGTCCATCAATAACTTGGCCACTAAGAAGAGCTTTGCCAATCTCAGTTTCTAATCGTTGCGTCAAATACCGTTTCAATGGACGGGCACCAAACACAGGATCATACGATATATTGGCAACATGTTCTTTTGCATTTTCGGTAATTTCCAATCCAATATTGCGTTCTTTCAATCGATTTCTGATATCATTGAGACAAAGGACAACAATTTCTTTAATCTCAATTCGGTTAAGAGGTTTGAAGAGAATGATATCATCAACACGATTTAAAAATTCAGGACGAAAACCAGTCTTAAGCTCACTCATAACCTTATCCCGAGCAACTTCGGTTATTTGTCCATCATTATCAATACCAGTCAACAGATGTTGACTACCAATATTACTAGTCATAATGATAACCGTATCCTTAAAATTCACAGTACGACCATGACCATCAGTACAACGACCATCATCAAGAATTTGAAGAAGAACATTGAAAATATCAGGATGTGCTTTTTCAATCTCATCAAAAAGAATAACAGAAAAAGGTTTACGGCGAACAGCTTCAGTCAATTGACCACCATCTTCAAAACCGACATAACCAGGAGGAGCACCGATCAAGCGGGAAACGGTATGTCTCTCCATGTATTCACTCATATCAACACGAATAATATTCTGTTCAGAGTCAAACATGGATTCTGCCAGAGTTTTAGCAAGTTCGGTTTTACCCACACCAGTAGGACCAAGAAAAATAAAAGAACCAATGGGTTTTTTAGGGTCTTTAATTCCACTTCGGGCACGAATCATAGCCTGACTAACCAAAGTAACCGCTTCTTCTTGACCAATCAGACGTTTATGAAGTTCTGTGTCCAAATTTAGAATCTTTTCGGCTTCACCTTTAGTCAAGCGATCAAGCGGAATACCTGTCCAACGACTAATGACATTGGCAATTTCGTCTTCATCAATAGCGTCGTGTAACATAGAACCACCATTAAGTTTAGATAAAGCTTGTTCATATTCATATAAATCCGTCTCCATTTTGGGAATTACACTATATTTTAATTCACCGGCACGTTCAAGAACGCCATTACGTTCACATGTATCAAGTTCTTTTTTAGCAGTTTCTAACATACCACGAAGATTATTAACGCCCTTAATAGTGGATTTTTCATGTTCCCATTGAATCATCAAAACATCACACTCAACTCGGATTTCTTCTAATTCGTTGACAATAATAACTAAACGATTTTTAGAATTATCATCAATTTCATTTTTTAAAGCAGATTCTTCAATTTCTAGTTGTTGGATACGGCGAGTGATATCATCTAATGAGGCTGGTAAACTATCAAGTTCAGTTCGAACCATAGCACATGACTCATCAATAAGATCAATTGCCTTATCAGGAAGAAAACGATCAGAAATATAACGATGTGATAGTTTGGCTGCTGCTACAAGTGCGGCATCACGAACAGTAACACCATGATATACTTCGTAAGTTTCTTTCAGACCACGAAGAATACTGATAGTATCATCAACATCAGGTTGATCAACAATAATAGACTGAAAACGACGTTCAAGTGCTGAATCTTTCTCAACATTTTCCCGATACTCATCAAGAGTTGTTGCACCGATACAACGCAACACCCCACGAGCAAGCAAAGGTTTTAGCATATTACCTACATCAACTCCATTAGTTGAACCCATACCAACCATATTATGAATTTCATCAATAAATAACATGATTTGACCATCTTTGGCTTGAATATAATCAAGAATAAACTTGACACGTTCTTCCAATTCTCCTTGCATTTTGGTACCAGCCATCAAAGAACCAAGATCCATAGAGTAAATAACTTTTTCTTTTAAAGTATCAGGAACATCACCTTTTAATATACGTTGAGCTAGACCTTCAACAACCGCAGTTTTGCCTGTATTATGACTTACAATATCATTTGAATAGTATCTATGGGATGAATTTTTCACTTCAAAATCAAATGTATCAAAAACGCCAATTTGTTTTTTATGTGAAACAACACCAATACCTGTTTTTGTGAAGACCTTATCCCCAATATCAATACCACTCAAATTTTTCCAACCATCAGACGTTTCCACATAATGGTCACTTGACCCCTTTAATTCTTCCCCTGTTGACAAATCAATTTCATAACAAGTCTTATTCTGTTTTTTAAATACACATCCAATATCAACCCATCCATCGGGTGTTTCGATTTCATATAAACCACCATCATCGATAAGCTCAACAAACTCACCAAAAGTCACCGTTCGTTCTTCATTCACATCCATAATAAATCCTTATTTTTGGGTTAGGGAATAATATACACTATAACATTTGTTTTTTCAACATCTTTTTATATCTTTCTTCCCATTTCTCAACAAAAATAATATCCCCGTTGTCATGAAGTTGTTTCAGTTCACCAAATGACATTACTTCCTGATGTACCATTCTATATTCTAATCCATTATCACAACAAAATATCTCAGCGGCTTTCCTCTTCATCTGATTTATTTTGGTATTCATTAACTTCTCTGGTTTTACTTCAACTAATAATCGTTCGTTAATCAAAAAATCTGCCCGATAAGTTCGATGATTACCATTTTCGTCCCTGTATTGTATCACCAAATCTTTCGTTTCCGCTGTTCTCCATTCATATCCATTTGATTCAATGACATGTATCACATACGACAATTCCCCCAAACTTCGAAAATACCACCCTTTATACCAACCAGACCACCCATTACCTGATCCTATTGGTGGTGTTTTTCCGTACATTGAATTATTAACACCACTACTAGATTCACTCTTCTTCAATCTATACCTTGTCATTAGTTCATCGGCTACATCTTCCCCATACTTCTTTACCCATATATCATAAAAACTTCTACCATACATACCATTATCACTACCAACTCTCCTACACTTTTCCGCAAATTCATATGTTTTGGTGTAGTCATAGTTTTTATTCATGACCATTTTTATTTTTGATTCCTCTGTATGATGTTTTCCGTAGAAGCTATTTAATTCACCAATCCGTTTTGATTGCCGTTCTGATATCAACCTTCTATTACTTTCGTGTGAATAATATTCTTTCATTCTAGCAATGTTTTTTTCTTTAACTTCAGGTCTATTCCCTATTTCTCTGTTAGCACAAGACTGACAAACTGAATTCTTCTTATTAGCTCTATTCCTTGTAACCTCTAATTTATATGTTATCTCTTTTTCACACTTAGGACATCTTCTATAAAACATAAATACCTCACAATTAATATAATCATGAAGTATTTATATAAACCCGACACCCGTTAGACCAAAAACAAAGGGGTTATTCTAATACACCTCTAATTTATGTTTCCCTTCGTTACATTTCTTACGAATCTTGATCTTTGTTTCGGGAAGAACACATCCTGGTTCACCAATCAACACAGGATTATTCTTTGTTTTTCGAGATAAAATTTGAACCATCCGCCGAATTTCTTTATCCCGACCAATAACAGGATCAAGTACACCTTGACGTGCCTCTTCCACAAGATCACGACCAAAGCTAAGAAGATCATCATTGATAAGACGGTCATCAACAATTACCTCCTCAACTTCTACCCTATAGACTGGATCAGGTTGACTTTCATTAGTATTCCAAGCCATCTTTGTATTCCTTTCGCTAAGTATTGAAACCTGATATTAACAGATGATTATTTATATGTCAATTACTTTTTGATTTAATATTAATGAATTCCCGAATTTCATCAACTTTATTTCGAGGTAGAATTTCTCCATCTACACGATCACGAATAAAAGTACGAAGACTAATGAGATTTTTTTTGCCAATTTTTGAACTATATTCCCTCTTAATTTTATTTAATGTTACGGGCAACAAATGTCCACGTCTAACACCAGATTCATCTAGATATGATAAATGAATCCACTTGACATCAACATCCTTACCAAAACTCATATAGGTATGTTCATTTAAAACTAATACATCATTACCTTTTAACGATTTCATCCATTTCATAATTCTTTATCATCCATTTTCTATCAAAATATTTTTCTATTCCACCATCTAGTTCTTTTTGGTTGATCATTAGTTGTCCACGGAGTTATAGGACATGGTTCTTCTGGAACTTCCCAGCCTGTTGATTGTTGACGTTCCATTTCTTCTAGTCCACGAAGATATTCTTCTAGTCTACGATTATATTCTTCTCTTCTACGAATACATTCTTCTCTTCTACGAATATATTCTTGACGGGTCATACTTGGTTCTGGTTGACGTGATTCTTGACCTGTATTCCAAGAGTTTGAACGGTGAATATAAATATTCACCATTTCACCATGAATAACTATATCTGGATTCTCGATTCCTTGAAGAACTCCCCAACGAACACATAAATTCCACAGAGCTTTATTATCTCTACGGTTTTTCAGTGCCAATGTCATTTTTTCAGAAGCATTCTTTATGTCAGGATTTGAATCGGGATGTATAAGTTTAACTGTTTCTGTGAAGCTGATTTCCATGAGGTTTCCTTTCTCACAATTGACCCCATTATAAACATATTTTCACTATTGTCAATGTTTATTTAAAAAATGACGTAATTCTTTTGGCAACATTAATAACATTTGCTTCGGGTAAATTTTCCATGAGATTTTCGTATACACCATAAACCAAACCATAAGCAATATTATCATAAGTTTTTAAGAAAAAATTAATATCATAATCATTCATAATAACTAATTCTCTGAAAATACCATAATACCATCTATGTTCACATGGCAATAATGGTACTATCCCGTTCTCTAAATATTTAAAAATATTTGGATCAAGATACCCAACTTTATAATCTCGTTCAGTTCCTAATAACATAATAGTTTTGATGTTTAAAAGTTCTTGTTTATTAGATATTATTTCTACACCTATTTCACTAACTCGTTTATTTACTGTATAATTACTAAAATGATCAATAAATACAACTTTATGTTCTCCTATATCATTAATAGGTTTATAATATTTTTCAAATGAAGGAATTTTTTGTGTTAAATCAGAATTATAACCCAATTCCAATTTTCTATCAGTATTAAACATTGGAAGTTCGTTTATATTTTTGGGGAATTTACCCCACACTGGTTGATAAGAAAAAAACATTCTATCACACAATGCAGGTTCCCATAAAAAAATTCCTGGTTTAATCAAAAAACCAATTTCTTCTGTAGTCATTTTTTGATATTTGTCGAAAATTATTAAAGGTATACAACTATCAATACATTCACCAATTATCTTTGTTTGTCTCAAGAAAGATATTTCACTGTCAGTATCCACCCATTGAATAAATGCACCATCTGGTTTGGCATTAATCTCAACAATTTCACATATTTTTGAAAGTTCTATTCTCAACAACCTATCAATATTATTAACTACAATTTTCATCATTAATCCTTTAATTCTTGATCATTTAATTCTTGATCATTTAATTCTTGATCATTTAATTCTTGATCATTTGATTCCTGATCATTTGATTCCTGATCATTTGATTCCTGTGTTTTTGGTTTCTTATACTTTGGTTTCTGCATTTTTCCTGTATGTGATTTAACAATATGCATTTTCAAAGCATGATTAGTTTTATAATCTGTTGATTCACACCAAGGACACACCAATTTAATATTTTCAACTACTTCAACTTCTTGTTCTGGCCCACGAATACCATCAAGAACTTTTGACGTAATAGCATGAATCTCTTCTCTAGTCTCAAAATTATTGATTCTAAATCCCTCAGCTTCATTACCGACTTCTCTCATCAAATATCCCATAGCATCTTCTTTTGATTCGGCCAATAGATATACTCTCCATGTAGCCTTATTTGTCTCGTAACTAACTACAAATACCTGTACTTTCATCTAAACATCCTCCATTTTATTTGTTAATCTACTATATCGAGGTGAATACGAAAAATTTCCATAATTATGCACCGATGTTACTTCATACCATGATACTTCTTGCCCAACATCCTTAATTTCCTTCTGAGCAATCATCTTTGTCCCGGTAAGAAATAAATCACCAAGTTTTGGATTTACCAAACTTGATAAACATTCAATACATGGTATATTATTAAATCTTCTAATATTCATCTTCTAATATTCTCTCTAATTTAGTTATTATAGCATCCAAACGTTTATCTATACTTTTAACAAATATATTATATTCATCAACTAATTCATAAACTTCTTGTAATATTTCTTCCTGATCTTTCTTCTTCCTCTTTAATTCCAATGTTCTAGCAATAAGTTCACATACATCATGTGTCATTTTCACCTCTTTAAATATATTATTTCTTTGTGGGTTATGCAACATCGTCCGATTCAATTTCCGGCTCTACTTCAAGATTTTTGTTAGTAGAAGAATAACCACTTTTCTGTAAAACTTCTTCAATACTTTCAAGAAGTATATGAATATTTTTTTCTTTTAATTCTTCATAAAATTTTGCTTCTCCTTGAACCTTCATATCAAGAATATCACATTTATACCATGATCCAGATTTTTCAATAAAATTCATATCCATAGCCACATCCACAATACCAGCAATTTTATTAACACCATCTTGATAGTTAATTTCAAATAAAGCTTCTTGGAATGGTGGATAAAATCTATTCTTTAATGTTGCAGCATAAATTCGTGTTCCGATAACATTCCCCCGGTCACATGCCTTTGTTGCATTTGGATTTTCATACACATGGGATTTCTTTAGTGTAATTAAATAATCAGCGGCCAATTTTGGATATTTACCACCACCAATTTTATTAGGGTCACCATATCCACTGGGGTCACCATAATAATGTCCAGCAGAAAATGCTATACTATCTTGAATTTTAACAATACCCACAAGCATTTTCATAATACGTTTAATTTTCTTTTGAAGAGTACCCTGATCGGCTTTTACGTCCCCTTTGATACCATCATCCAACATTTTACGAGATTCAAGAGCACCAATACTATCAAGAGCAATTGCTAATTTTGTCCAACCATTATCAATAATTTTAGCTAATTCTATCATAATATCTTCAACCCAAGGTGTGTTAATCACAATAGCTTTCTCTGGATCAATACCCCATCGTTTAACAAAATCTTCCGTCCAAGCACCCTCTGTATCAATAATAATAGGTGTATATCCCACTTTTTGTGCGGCGGCCAAATTCAAACACATAAATGATGATTTTCCTGAAGATTCTGGACCGACTAACAATGTGTGAGTTTTTTCAGCAACACCTTTAAACAACGAACCAGATAAAATTCTATTAAGATCATATGTTGGTGTAAATAGCCATTCTTTAATACTAGCAACCTCACTTTCACTCAACACCATCATTCGTGAACCTTTTGAAGATGATTCTAATTTTAACTTAATTTCCTCAAATGTACTCATATTTTATATCCCCAATTATAATATTTGTCTAATTATTTTATCTACTTCTTTTTCTTGGTCTTTCATAAAATCATCATCCCATACTTCCAATAATTTAATATTTAATTCCTTGCATAATTCTCTCTTTCTTTTATCTCTTTCTTTTGTTTCTGATCTATTATGCCAGTAATTACCTTGATATTCTATTCCTATATTTAAATTTGGGTAATAAATATCTAATTCCAAACCATTTAATATTTCCCTATCATTATATATTACCTTACCTAAATTATATTCTTCTAACATTGATTGTAGTAACCTTTGACCTGTTGAACCAGCACAATGAGGACATCTATTATAATTTTTAAAACCACTAGGTATTACTTCCCATATATGATCATTAGGACATTTTAATTTTACTTTTGTACTATTGTTCTTGTATTCAGATAATAATTCATAACCCTCTTCAGATAATAATTTATATCCTTCTTGTTCCACCAATAAATCAAATATTTTACCATAATCCTTTTTCATCTTCTATATTATAGACTCATTACATAAACCTATCAAGGTCTTTATGAATATCATCCAGTATATCTCCAAGGACTCCTAGTTCTCTGATTATGGTTTCACTAAAATTACGTGGTTCTTGTGCCTTTTCATCACAACATTCTATTATTTCCCTCATCCCAGCAAGTGTTGATGATTTATCACAAACACTTTTAGCAACCTCTTGTAATCTCATCAAATCATCATGAATTACAGCAGAATATGGACGTTTGTTAACTGGTGATGTTGTATTAGGTCCATCATCAGACATTTTATCAGTATACATATTAATTTACCTCACTTTTTTATTTATTATACACATTTATACCATATATGTAAACTTTTATTGTCGTGAAAAATTCTGAACTTCTTCATTGAATTTACGTACTTCTTCATCATGGTCATATCCAACAAACGAATAAGAACAACCATTTGTATAATAATCTAACTGATTTTGATATTCTTCTTCAAATGGCGACCAATGAATAACTTTCTCAAAGAAAAAGTTTTCATCATATTCCGGTGCCATACCTTCATTCCATATTGGAGTAATACTATATGTTCTATAACCACCACCATAATTATTCGGAGCATCATCAATCACTTCAAAACAAACTTCTTCAATTCGTTCCTCAGTAAGATAACGTCTGAAATTATTTCCCATATGGATAAGTTGATGATTAATCATGTTAGACTCAAGAGCAAATTTACCATGTTCAATGAGTTTAACACCAAAAGCAATTGCATCTTCACCCTGTAACCACATACTAAAATCAACTTGTGCTGGTCCGACTGAACCTTCCGAAATAGGATCAGTATTACCACTCTTCATAGCAAAATATACTGATCGATCTTCAAATGACCGTTCACATGTTTGGCCTTGAATTGTAAACTCAACAACATTATTATCGTCAAGGGATGAATATTGATATACTAATTTTTCTGTTTTTTCCTCTTTTTTGACAACTGTTTGTACCATTATTATATAATCCTCCAAATATTAATTTCTCTTTGACAACTATCATAAGTAACACCAACATATTCATAACCATTTTCTTTAAAAAACTGATCATCTCTATAGTTATATGATAAAATTAATTCTCCTTCTACATTTACATTTACATTTACCACATCATTGATTTTATTATTATGTTTCTCCCACGCACATTGAATATAATGAGCCATTTTAATAAAATCTAATTCCTGTTGACCATCACGACTCTGTGATCCATATCGTTTACAGTATTTACGTACTTGTTCAATACATGTTTCAACAGTATAATTAGTAATTTCATCTTCTCCAACATCGCCATATTGTGGAGTTGTATACACTCTTAGATGTTTTGCTACTAAGTCAGAAAATTCATTCCATTGTTTCTCACGTTCTGTCATATGTTCTTCTTTAATCTCATTATCCATCTTCAAATCTCCTTATAAACAATTTCATTAATATCTTTATTTAATATAACCCCTAATCTTACAGTTCTATATTCATGTAAATGTGGATCTCCAACAGGTTGATATTTATCATCTATATGTTGAGTGAAATTATATTTTTGTTCCATTATATAAATAAACACATATTTTGAATTATCTTTTATTAATGAAGTATATATATCCTCAAAATTATCTTCTACACTCACATCTGACATGAGTTTATATGATCTCATTGAAACCACATGACCTTTGTATTTTATAACAGGAGCAATAGATTTAAATACATCAAGTCCTTTATATCTCAAAAAGCCAATCAATGATGCTGTAAGAGTATCAGTATCATCAGAAATAATTATTTTTTTAGGGTCATAATTTAAATCAATACCTATAATTTCTTCATCTAAATATTCATTTTCTATTTCTTGTTCTGATATATCATTACCAAAATTACAATTCAATTTTTTATTCTCCAAGAAATTCTTTATATTCTTTTAATTCTTTACATGTTTTCATATCACATAACATACCATCAACATGACTACATCCAATGTCACGATGATATTTACATTTTTTTACAGGATCTTTTTTAAGAACATCCTTATATATTTTTATCAATTTTTTAATCATATCTCAAATAATCCATCCTCAAAATAATTTTCTATTGTTTCTGGTATTCTGTTATTATCAATCCAATCTTGCGGTAAATATACACAATTACAATACCTTTCATACATCTCACGGGTGTTCATTCCTGTTGGAGTAGAAACCATTATTATCTTACCACCATGGGAAACTGATGGCCAAATATTAGACATCAATATATCTAAAGGTTTTCTGTATGATTCAACATCATCAATAAATATAGTATTAAATGATCTGCTTCTTAGTCTGTAAACCGTTTCAAGTGAAAATATATCTCTGTTATAATGAAGATCATCTCTTATCTGTCTCTGTCCTCTACACCAATCTCTCACACGATTAATACTATCAGGACCATATATATTCGGTGTCATATAAACAGAGTTTGGGGTATCTAAAAATTTATGTTTTAGAGCATATGTTTTACCTGATCCTCTAGGGGCAAATATACAAATATTATTCTCTGTGTTTAAATAATTATCCCACATTTCTGTATACGGACGGGATGCAACAGGTTCATGATTTGCACCCATCTCCCTTGTCATATCTCTAAGATAAGTCTCTGTATTTAACATATTTTCCATCAGTGGTAGTAACTTCTTTCACAAGTCCACATCGTTTACAATAGACATGTGATAATGTATAAGCACCATCACGATTTATATTTACTGTATTTTTTGATGGCATGAATTCAACCCATCTGTATCTATATGGTTCAAATGCATGACCACTAATCTTGCATTTTACGGACATCTTCTTTACCTACCTTTTTCACCCAACTTACGAAAAATGGACTGTATGGGCGAAGTTTTACATAATTATCAATATTCATATCAACCGTATCTCTCAACTGTTATTACAATATTTACAGTATAAAAAAGTATTATAAAATATTACTTTAACTTTATGAAAATGAAATTCTCAATGGATGAACTGCAACATCCTCTATTCCATATTTCAAACTATTAAAATTGAAAAGTGGAACTACTTTTCTAATAATATTAAATGATCCATTAATATCAGCATTAATCAAAGAACCATTAAAAGATTTAAATAGACCTCTTTTAATTCTTTTACCCAAATAATCTTGGTGTTTTTTTACATCTTCGTTATCAACAAAAGAACATTTAGAAGTATAACTTTCCTCTGTAATAATAACTTCAATAGAAACTAATCGAGCTTTATATTTAATCATATCAATAAATTTAACAAACGGAATAGCAACAAAATTTTGATTATTTCTTTTCCCAATCTTAATGTTTTGTTTCCAATTCTTATTATTACCTATAACTATTTTACCAATATTATGAGTTAAACAATAATCTATGATATATCTACTTGATTTATGCAGATAATCATTTACTTTATTGTTCCTTTTATTGGTTAATTTGTTTATACGATTACTTTTGAATCGGTTCCTTTCCAATTTAGATTGAAGATTTGATTTAACCTTATTATAATATTGATTTATTGATTTTAAAGGTTTTCCATTGATTATAAAGGTATAACCTATTGTTGTTGATATAGATGCTAAATTATTTACTCCTATATCTATTCCTAATATATTATCTTGATTTAATTCATAATCTTCTATCTCCTTATTATAAATTACTTCTATTACATAATGGTCATATCTTGGAACTATTCTCACAGCTTGTAACTCGTCAAAACTAATTTTTGTTGGTATTTTTATATTCGTTTTTGATAAACTTATTAAACTATTCTTTCTCAATTCAGTTTTAGAAATTGCACCTTTTTCAAATGGAATTATGTTTCTTCCAGTTTTTGTATCTTTATATCTAGGTATTTTAGGACGACCTAAATATTTATTAGGATTTTTACTATAATCCTTTATTGACTTAAAAAATGACTTCCAATTCTTATCTAAAAGTCGTAAAATTCCATTAGAAACTTTAGCAGGAAATGTTCTATAATCAATATTATTATTATCTATCATCATTCTGTTTATATCATAGTAATTTAGATATTTATTATCTTCATCTTTTATAAATTCTTGGCGAATTATATAGTTTGCTCTATTATATAAATTCTTAGATAGAAATGATAATTCATCCAACTCATTGAATAATTTATGGGTTCTCTTGATTATATGTTTCTCTACTAATTGCATATTTATTATCGTCTTTTAATTCTTTAATTATTTTTTAATATTTTCATTTAACTATAGCAACACCATCTCTTAATATTATTAAATTCTTCTGATGATATAGGTTCAGAATCAAAAGTTTTTTGTTCTTGTTCAATTGGTAAAACAGAACAAACAGGACACCTTAGAGTACCATTATTATCTCTGTCACAATTACATTCATCCATTTTATTCCGCATCTCTGTCATAAATACTTTCAGCCACCAAATCAAGTCGTTCAGCCCAACGATCATCATCTTGATTATCAGCAATTTCCTCATAAAAAGTTTGTACGGTTGGTTTACGAACATTATAAGGTATCTCTTTCTCAAAATCACAATCGGTATGATACAAACCGTGGGCAATAACACGTTCTCTATCACGTTCACTCAATTCAATCCATACCGTTTTATCAATATATAAAATATAATCAACACCTTCTGGATTGATGTTATCTGCTGAAATATGCCTTAAAATAGCAGATGATTTATCAAGTTTGACAAGAACATAACTACCACCTGATTTACGTTTTTTTAAGTCCATAACAACTTCAATTGATACACCATTTAACTGTGGAAACTTACTACGAATAACCTCATTTACCTTATCAATTACGTCATTTGTTGCTTCTTCATATCGGCTTGTCATTTTTTTGTTTCTCCTTTTTACGTTCTATTCTTTTCTGAATTGATTTCATACGATATTTTTCATTTTGGAGAACATTACATAATTCGTCAATTTGATCTTCTCCACGAAAAATAAATGATCCACTTACTTTCACATAACCTTTAACAAAAAATGTTATTGCTGCAACAAATCTTCTACCAAAAGCACGGAAAGGACGTAACCATTCAGGCTTACTCCACGTATCAACATATGAAGATGCAGAACAATCCATCCATACATCAAGATATATATCTGGGTATTCATCATCACAACAAACTTGGAAAGTCAAATTATCTTCACCCATACAGGCACAAGTCGTTCTCCAAATCTTATCCTCACCAAATTCCCCTTTGTCATCACCAATTCTTTCAATTTGATTGCTCATAAATCTCTCCATTTCTGATAATATAAACCAAACATGGCTTATTCAATTTTTTCATTTGTTCAATCATATTCATGGAACCTTTACTATTATTTTTCATAATTACTATTGCCATATCACAATATTTTGCCATGTCCTTATTTCTAATATGACCCGCAACTTTACCCTGACTCCAATCAGCAGGGAATTTTACAACGTCTAATCCCAATTTATCAGCTAATTGTTCACCAAGATTATCAATACCTTTAGCAGTTCCACTAACTATTTCTAATATTCTACATGACCACTCGCATTTTGTAAACACTTCCTCAACAAAAGGACATTCATCTAACATCATTTGAACAAGGACACCATTTATCTCTTTTAATCCAAGTGACCTACTACCAGCAATAACACATTTAATATTTCTCATAATTTCTGATCTTCTTGTTGTTTTTGTAAGTTTGTAATAAAATTTTTATAGTCCATTATATCACTCCGACAATATTCCATTATCTCTTGAATATTCCATCCATTGTTCTACTTTGTGTTTCTTTTCATCTATATCACCACGACACCCAATACCTCCTAATAATACGCCGTTCTCTTCCAATAATTCCAATATTCCAAGAAGATCATTAACTTCCAGCACTAACTGTTCATTATTAGATATATCGGTTTTAGGGTGAAAATTAACACCACCAAATCTTCCAATTTTTCCGATGGCTTGTATGATTTCCCCACATTCTTCTGAAGCACACATAAGTAAATATTCAGTCTTATTCATTATATTTCCTTTCCAACAACACTTTCACTACTTTCTCCGTTTCGTTTTTTGTGTATCTCATAAAATCATCATCCCATACTTCAATCAAATATATTCCTTTTTCTTTACATAATTCTTTCTTTCTTTTATCTCTTTTAATTTGTTCTAGTTTTGAATGCCAATAATTACCTTGATATTCAATTCCAATACTTAATTCAGGATAATATATATCTAATTCTAACCCATTTAATGCTTTTCTATCATTATATATTACTTCTTCTTGTATATGTTCTTTTAACATTTTTTGTAATAATCTTTGACCCGTACTACCTGCACAATGTGGACATCTAATATAATTTTTAAAACTACTAGGTACTGTTTCCCATTCATGATCATTTGGACATTTTAATTTAACTTTTGTATGATTATTCTTATATTCATCTATTAATTCATAACCTTCTTTTTCAACCAATTCAATAAATTGTTCTTTTGCCTGTTCTGGACATACATTAGCACATATTGGACATCTATATCCTGTTTTGAAATCATTTGGTCTAACTTTATATTCATGCCCTTTATTACATCTCAATTTTACTTTTGTTTTATTATTCTTGTATTCAGATAATAATTCATAACCTTCTCTTTCAACCAATTCTAAAAATTCTTTCTCTGCTTGTATTGGACATAAACCTGAACATATTGGACATCTATATCCTGTTTTGAAATTACTCGGTGTGACACTATATTCATGACCTTCAGGACATTTTATTTTGACTTTTGTGTAACTATTCTTATATTCTCCTATTAATGTATACCCTTCACTTTTGATTAATGTGTTAAATATTCCACCATAATATTTTTTCATATAATCTCTATTGTACTAAATGAGTTTTCTTTTGTCACTCTATAAATATTATCCATACCAAAATCAGCAATTTCTTCACGATGAGATACAATAAATACTTTAAGATTATCCTCACGTTGTTTCATCTTAATTATATCAAATGTCTTCTCAATACCATGACTATCAATAGAACTATCTAATAATTCATCAAGAACTAATATATCGAGATAACTTCCGGCTTGTCGTTTAGCAACATCCATCATTGCAAATTTCAATGATAAATCAATACTTTTACCTTCACCTCCAGACATATTTCCAAAATCACAATCACCAACACCATATCCTTTAATTGTACCATCTAACCAAGCATCTAGTTCAATATAATAATTATGTCCACTTTCACTCAAATAATGATTAGTTTGTTGTTGAAGAAAAGGAACAATATTACCAATTGCATATTGTTTTACATTAATATCCAACAACGTTTCTTTAATATATTCCAAATAATCTTTCATCTTTTGTAGTTTCTTTATTTCACCGTCAAATTCCGACACTTCTAATTCTAATTGTGATTTAGATGCAATATTAACTTCTTGTTCTGATATTACACGATCATAAATTTCTTTCTGATTATTATAAATTTTATTTTCTGTTTCCAAATCTTTATTAAGCTGGTCTTGTTTACGAACCAAATCCTTATATTCATCACATCTAACCTGTTTTTCTGTGATAATAAGTTCAATTTCATTAACAGCAACTTCTAGTACATCAGCGTGTTTTTTTTGAGATTCTAATGCAACTTCAAGTTCAGGGATTAAATCCTGAACAATTTCCTTGATGCGCATTTCTGTTGTCTCAAGTTCTTGTTGTTTTTCTTCAACACCAGAAAGGACAGCCAAATGTTTTTCTAACTGATTCTTTTTATTAATTTTATCATTAATATCTTTTAATGATGTTTCTTCTAATTCTAAAGTTTGTTTGTTTTCAATAATTTTCTTTTCAAGATCATTAATAATAACATTAATATTGGTTAGTTCTTTATTCAAATCTTCTATGATAGAATTAACATGAGAACGAATATGTTCAATATCAACATTTTGGAAACAGGTAGGACAAACGGATTCTCCAGTTTCTTCGTGTTCCTCCCACTTAACAATATCGCTATTGAATTGTCTTTTTTGGGCATGTAGACTAGCAAATTCACTTATTAAATCACTCTTCTTTGTCTGAAACTCTTTGATACTATTAATTTTTTCGGTTGATTGATCTTCAAGCCCTTCCATTTTTACTAGAACCGATTTGATTTTCCCCAACTTCTCACGTTGTTCTGTTAAGTCACCAATGGCAACCACCCGTTTTTCAAGAGCAACCTTTTCACCATGAAGTTTGTTACGATCATCTTCAATCTTACCCTGTTCAACTATCAATTCTCTAAGTTCACCGCGAATATAGTTACGTTTTTCACGTTCATCATCAATTTCTTTTTCTAATTCAGGGCCTTCTTGGAATTCTGTGATATATTGTGTAGTGAAAGCATCAATAGCTCTCATCGCAGCATCAACACTATCCTGATAAGCATCCATATCTGGAGCATTAGAAGATTCTATGATTTGTTTCAATTCATCTACACGTCTTCTCTTAAAATCCAATTCCATATCGATTTCAGAAAGTCTTTTGATAACGTTTGATAATTTTCCATTAGTATGTTCATTCATCTTAGAATAAATCTCAAGATTAAAGAATTTCTCAATGAATCTTCGTTTTTCTGCTTTCGGTGTATTGAAAATGGATATCATATTATTAGCATTTTGGAATAACAAAGCTTCAGCAGCCTTAAAATCAATACCAATTAGATCTTGTTCCAATTCCATTTGAAACACTCGTTTATCTGATAGTTTTGGTACAGGAATTCCATCTTTAATGAGTTCGAGAATACCGGGTTTAATACCACGATGGAGAATATATGGAATACCATTTTTATTGAAATGAAGTCTTACCTCGCATTGTTTACCATTTTTCCAATTAATTATCTTACTTTGGGCAACACCTTTACTGGTCTGACCAAATAAAGCAAATGGGATAGATTCTAAAAAACTAGATTTTCCAGATCCATTTGACCGATCTTTATCCTTATCGTGTCCTAATACTATATTGACACCTTCATGTAAATCAACAGTTTGCCATTGATTTCCATAAGAGAAAAAATTCTTTAATTCAATTCGATCAACAATTATTTTACTCATTATTCATTTTCTCCATATATTTTTGTGCTTGGTCATAATAATCATCCATTACACATCTCATACAAACACACGGGACATTTATACAATCGCCGCAATGATCAGCATCTTTTTCTGTCATATATTCATTTTTCCACGACTCAAGACTATATTCAAATATATCACAAAATTCAGTCATTTCACGAGCTTGAGTATAATAGTACATCGTATCATCTTGTACTTGATCGGCAAAAAATATCATAAATGCTATCTTATCCAAATCATTCATCACTTATTTCCTTTTCATCAACCCATTTTCCATTTTCTTTTATCTCATCTTAATACATCTGGTTTATATTTCTGTAATATTTCAATTGACCACTCAATTAATTCATCTATCCTTTGACCTGATGGATGTGATGATACCCATAATTCAAGATTGTCTGGAGAATTATCTAACTTAACACCATTTTTATGATGAACATGTTCGTGTCTCTCCAATTTCCTACCAATCATCTCTTCCATGACCATTCTGTGTTCAAAATTATAATCACCATTACAATACAATCTTTTATATCCATTACTTGTTATCCACCCACTACCATAATTTTCCCTTTTTAGTTTATTAGGATCACCATATTTTTTCCACCGAATATAATGTTTAGGACACATAGGTTCAGTATCAGTATCTTTTCTTAGATTATGTGTAGCTTTATTATTACATCCATCAACAATACAATCAGGATATTCATCTTCTCGTTTTCTAATTATGGTCTTGGTTGGATCACCAGTTCTCTTCCATCTTTTATAATGCATATCACAATATTCTTTTCTTTTTGTTAACCTGTGACAATCCTCTACTTTACATTTTTTCATAAATACCTCCTGTGGAATATACTACAAGGGTATTTATAAAATCTATTTACTTATTAGTTGTCCACTATAATTCGCGTGCTTATTTCTATGTTGTCCCCCGGCTCCAGACCCATGAAACCATTGAATTTCAAAGTCTTTTTTAGTAACAGACACCAAATGTTCTCTTTTCTTACCCATCACTTTCACCAAAATTATCATCTTCATAAGGAGAAATTTTTCTAATACAAGTCGGGTTTAATATATCAACATCAATAATACCATTATCAGCAACATCTTCAATTTTTATATTAATTAATGCATCAACAATGATTTTATCAGCAATAATCTTGATATAAGTATTCGCTTTATATTCATTATCCTCAACAAAATCATCAAGAGTTTTGCGATATACTTCTATCCAGTGTTTGGGACAAAAATGATAAATTCTATCAATATCTTCTCCCTTGGTAAAAATCTCACATTGTATATCATTTGTACTACCACATACATCACATTTATTAATCATAATTATTCCATTTCAAATATAGTTTCGTCAAAATATTGTACTGGTATTGGTTTATTAATTTCATTCAACTCTTCTTTAGTCACAATCACTTTATCTTTTTCTAATTCTCTCAACTTATTTTCTAAATCAACAATTTTATGTCTATAAAACATATCATCCATTCTATACGGAGTTGTGTTTAATCTACTATAAACATGTTCTCCTGGTTCAAGTCTAATCAAACCATCAATAGTAATATCATGTGGTAATTGAAAATAACTCACAAATTTATTATAATATCCAAATGATGTACCACCACTCACATGAGATTCCACCCAAATCATTGTTATCAAACGACAATTATCAAATAATTCACTGGTTATTGTTTGATACATATTATCAATTGATTGTATATCATATGACCTTAGTGATACATCATGAGTCATATTGATATTGATATTATCCCTGTTTGGACGTTCATTCAATTCTCGTTCTATCGGATCTCTTGTTTCTATTCTATTTTGCCCAGTGGAATGTACTTTATGTACAATATATGTTCTCATAATTCAAATAATTCCTTGTCAAAATGTTCAGATTTCTTCTTAATGGACGTTAATCTTTTATTTCGTTCTCCCATAGAATATTGATTAATATGGTTAATGTGGTCAATAGAAAACTCTATTTTTAATATAATACTGTCTCTCTCGTAATCCGGTTCTGTCTCTCTCGTAATCCGGTTCTGTCTCAAATCTTATTGGATACACTCCTTTATATTCACCGATATCAAATTTATTTCCTTGTGGATTCTTTGCCAAAAACATCCATGATTTTATCAGATCTTCATCCACAACATAAAATGACTGTGAAATTTCTAGTTTTAAAAATCCACTGATATAACTATGATTATGAGTCATATAGTCATTAATATCTAAACATGTCTTTATTTGAATATTATCAATAAATATTCTCTCCATATTAGAAGATAGACAGACATTAGACATTCAATTCCTCATATAATTGATCTATAATCTTATTAATCATTTGTAAATTCAGATGTAATGGTATCTCAGCATGTCTCACAAAATCTTTATGAATTTCCTCTGGACCCATTAATTGTACATCATCGGTCACAGTGTCATCTGTCATATGATGAGTAAATTTATATTCTGTAAATAATTGATGTGGTTTGGTGTTCTGCACATCTTGGATTATCTGACTATTAATCGTTGTTCCATAATCTTCAGAAAAAATAATTTTAACACATTGTCCTTCAAATTCACCAGCAAATACATTGTCAGGTTTAGCAATCCATTGAATAAATTTAGGGTATTTATCCCATTGAATAAACTCAAGATCACCTGTTTCATCATCAAAAACATGAAATCCTCTTGGTCCTGTATCATTAAATGTCATATGATATGGTGCTCCTAAATATTGAACATTATTAGGATAAACACCGGAAGTATGAAAATGTCCTGAAAATGTTTTTTTGAATTTGGAGAATATATCAAAGTTCCATTCACCACCATCAGCAATTTGCCCTGATTGATTCATTGCAGCACCATTAATCTCCCAATGTCCAAGACAAAATTCAGCAGTAGATTCGTTAATAAAGTTACCAAAATCAACATAATCTGTACCCTCTACTACCCAAGGAACTAATAACATATTTCCCACATTAGTAGGTTCATCAATAATTTTTACATGTTCCATTGAGCCAAAAACTTGATGTGAATTAGGTAAATATCTGTCTTTATAGAAGATATCATGATTACCCAATATCATATAAGATTTTTCAAATCGTCGAAGATTGAAGGCAATTCTTCTTGCATAGAAAAGAGTCTTCAGTGACATATTCTTTCTATTATCAAAGAAATCCCCTAAATGTATGAGTTCTTTAATATTATGTTCTTCGGCATAAACACCGATATCTTCAAATAAATTAAAGACCAGCTCAAGATAAAAATCATTGGCCTTTTTAAGACCTAAATGGGTGTCAGTCACTAATATACGTTTCACAAACAAAAAACTCCTTATATAGATTTAACCATATAAGGAGTATATATTATTTTATATTATATGTAAACTTAAGGTAAAATTCTAGTCCAAACCTTCATTCCAACATCAGTAAAATATGAACCAACGCCTTGAAATGCTAATGTAACAAAAACACCATCAGTAGAACCATTAATATTTTCATCAAGTTCACCGTCACGTATCCTATAATACCTATTAGCAACTGGAAATGCTGTACCAGTACCAGTTGTCCACACATCATCAGCTATCGATGTAATATCAACTCTACTATTTGTTACAACAACTTTATAAAAATGACCAGAAAATGAAGCCCCTATATTTGAAACATGAAAATTAGCATCAATTGAATCTATAACAATATTGGTCTTTCTATTAAATTGTTCATATGTTATTTGATATACATCCAAATCTGTTAAACTAGCATCTATTGTTGAAATTGTAAATCCATCCTTAAACCATTTTGATGTAATATACCCACCTACAAAATCCCATATATCAATACTATTAGTATCCGTTGTTGAAGTATCAGTAGTTGTATTACCAGTAGCAGGGATAATTATATCTTCTGTGTCTGATATTGTAATAGCACCGGTATCTGGATTCACAGTATCACCAGTAATGGTAATGGTTCCAATAGTAGTTACAGCTCCTACAGAAATCATTAATTTACTTTGACCATTATTACCAGTTATATTTGTTCCACTGTTCAAAACTGTTCCACTCTGATCAGCAATAACAAGTAATGATCCATGAATATTCTGAACAGTATTCTTTTCAGGTGCTACATTATATATAGATAAACAAAGAGGAAGTCCAGCAGTTATATGTTGTTGTTGTGCAGAATTTAGATGGAAATATTCATCCGTTTGTCCACCTTGCAAACCCGACAAAGCACTATGAGAAGTAACCAAACCTAGAGGTGCCTGTGAAAATGTTGACTCAACCAAATCAGCAGAAGTTCCATCCTTTTGAATAATAATTCTACCAACGAGAAAATCGGTAACGTAAAATTTATCTGGAATATTATTTCTTGGAGTAGAACCTTGTGCTTCTGCTAGAGTAGAAAAACCTTGATCACCTAACATAATAACACAATAAACATTTCTAGCATCACGATAAACCCAATTGACAACATAATCACCATCATCAACGGGGTTTACACCAGCACTACTATCATAATCAGTTTTATTATATACTCCGGTACCATCAGTTATTAATTGTTGTGTCCAACCTTCATAAGTAATTGCACCTGTAGTATTACTATATCCAGTGCCACCAGAGACAATGGAAATTGCCGTAACAACACCAGAAGAAACAGTATCCAGACTAATTGTTGCCCCTGTTCCACCTCCACTTGTTATTTCAATCACATCATCTTGATAATATCCTGTTCCACCAGCATTAACAACAGCAGAATCTACAACACCACCAGTTTGAGTAATATCAATAGTTAATCCTGTTCCGGTATTATGCCAAAAATAAAATCTATGACCTACAGTAGCAGAATTAAATGCTGGCATATCATGTTCAATAGATCCCAACCATATAATACCTTCTGTACATTGGATACTATTAGCAGGATCGGTTACACTCAAATCACCACCCGATTCCCTCGCAAATCTTATTGTTTTTAAAAGTCGTCTGTGGTTTTTATCAGCAAGACCCTGACCCAGACCATCCCAACAAAAATATTGAATAAATACATTATTCTCATTGTACATCGTGTAGATAGGCGTAATACTAGAAGAATCCCAATTTGATAATTGAGCATATGTCCAATCTTCGTATTGTGGCGAACCTGAATTATAATTTACAAATAAATATCGAACTTCATTAGTTGCACTTGATATATCCCTGAGTCCACCAGTAATATGATACATTTTAGGGGAATCTTCTTGTCTATCATTATCATACAATAGAACATCACAATCACCTACAGTATATGTACCATCATTGTTATCTACAAATGATGGTAAAGCCCCAATTAGTCCAGATGAGACCGTACTATTATATAAATTTATGTTTGAATTAGTTTCTGAAATTTTTGGCATTTATATTCTCCGTTAAATTATGTTACGTTATATCTCCAACCAAAAGTACCATCAACATATACAAATTTTATTATAACACCATCAACATCAACAATCATCGGTGTTGCTGAACTACCCTCTACAAGAAGGTTAGATCCTGTATTATCATTAACAGTTATATTATTAGTTGAAGAATTTTTCTTATAATCATCTATGAAAAATTGATCCCCTATAGCGGGGGCGGCAATTGTCCTGAATTCGATACTAGCTGTTGTAGTATCAGCAAAATATCTATAAAAATTTAATATTGAAATAGGTGAATCAGTATTATCAACTTTCACCCAAATATCAGAACCAGATGCCGCGACAATTTCATCATCAACATATTTTTTAGTTGTTAAATGATATTGTGTGGTAGGAGCGATATCAGGAACACCTGCAGTATTTACAACCCCTGGCATTTGAACAACACCACTAAATAATCTAGTACCATCAACACGAATATATTGAGTATGATCATCACTTGAAAGACCAGATAAAGTTGCATGGACAATCGTACCACCAGAAACAATACCATCAACATATGATTTTGTGGTTAAATGATTAGCTGCTAACGGAGTAACACCACCAACAGTACCAGTAAATGCACGAGTTCCATCATAAAACATATATTCATCATGTATACGAGAAGAAGCAGCATTAATAGTTTCATCATGTTCATCTGTAGCAGTAACAATATTATCAACATAACCCTTTGACGTTAAATGTCTATCATCAGTTATAGTAGTAATTGGGTCAAGGGCTCCATCAAGAGAAGGAACACCTGTAAATGTTTCAGTTCCATCTTTTAGGATAATTTCAGTTGATTCAATACCATTAATAAAATTTGCATTAAGACCTGTACATAAAGTATTACTAACTGTTGTAATTGGAGCAGTTCCATCCGCAATTGAAGAAATAATTTGTGAATCAGTAATAATATTTTTTGTTATTGTGATAGTTGTTGAACCTATAGTAATATCCACAGACCCTGATTCATATCCAATTTGAAGATCTGATCCATTACCATATATATCATTTACAATTATACTAGCATTAGGATCTACAATAATATTTTCCATGAAATGTGTTGGAGATATTAACATCCAACGGCCTGATTGACCAGCATCAAGATCTTCCGGTTTTATAATAAATGGTTCATTATGTATATCAGTTCTAGAAGAGTCCCATCTATAAAAATTAATACCGTCATATTCAACATCATGACCACCCGTTAATTGATTACTATTAGACCTAGCAATAGCCATGTCATTATCAGTAAAGATAGTAGACTCTATACTAGACAAAGAACCAGTATCTTGAGATAATGATATAGCACCAAATATTCTGTTAACAGCCATAAACTATTCTCCTAATTTTTTAACTTTTGGCTTTTTTATTTTTCTTTTTCTTTTTCTTTTTCTCATTTGACATTATAGTATAATCAATGGCTTTATATGAATAAGTTAAAGTTTCATCTTCTATAACAAACTCTCTATTATGAAAACATATATCTTTAATTTCACTATGTTTCTTCTGTTTGTTTATATAATTAACAAACGAATGACTACAAATAGTTGTTATATAAGCAAAAGGATTATTTGATTTCTTTAAGTCAAAATTTTTTAAATATTTACAACACGTCAATACAGCTTCTTGAATCATGTCATCTTTCCATGTATAATTTATAAAATTTCCTTTATTAGAAAGATTTTTTGCTATCAAAAGCAACATTTTACCGAGTTCTTCAGATATCACACCACATTCATTGAAGTTAATTATTTCTGGTATTAAATCTTTATTCCTTACGTAATATGTTCTTGTTTCACTAACAACACTTTTTTTATCGGACATATATTTTTCTCCATATATAATATTATAACATATATGGTAACATTAATTACTTTTTTTGTAAACTTTTAATGTGTTTTTTCTCAAAATCTATTTGCATACCAGATAGTTCATCATTAAATTTGAACCACTTTTCTTTTAATTGTTTAACTTTTTTACATTCTACCCTTATATCAACACCATCTGACATCATGCCTTGTTCATCAAGACAGAAATCAAATTTCAATTTACCTCTATACATTTTCTTTAATTCTCTATTAGCTTTCTCAAGAAGTAGTAATACAGTATCATCCAATAAATATTTTTCTGAAATTCTTTTAACAATATCAATATTACCAGTATCATCTTTTACTAAATCAAGTTTTAATGATCTAAATGCACTAATATCATCGTCTTTAGATGATATTGATAAATATTTATATAATCTCATTAGAAAGAAATCCTCACAAATAACGTTGATTCTGTAACATAAACTATTTCAAGTGAGTTAGTATCGAGATATTTTATTTGTTCTGGAACAGTAACATTATGAACAACATCTAAATTCCACACAGTAATTAAAGGATACGCAACATCAATATTATGAGTTAAAATATAACTATATGTTCCATCGCCATTATCTGTCCAATCACCAGTACCAATAGTTGTTGTATATTTTGATCCTGTAATATATGATTTAGTAATAAAATCATCATCATCAATAGTATCAATAATAGAAGAATTGGAATAACCAACACCGGCTGTATATGACCTAGATCCATCCAACAAAGGAAATTGTGTATGATCCGCTGAACCAGAAGTTGTATCTGTTCGGTGTAAATGCCACTGATTTGCTAATTCATTAGAAACAAGTCTATTTCTTTCTGTATCGATATCACTAGTATCAACAAACATTATACCGTGTGGATTTTCTGTTGCAGGTATAATTGAACCACCAGCAATAGTATATCCCCAACTATCATCAACAGAAACATAATTTGTATTGGCATGAACTTCCCAATTATTCGCTAAAATATTAGATACTAATTTATTAAGTAATGTATTTGCTGAATCTAATTCGTCGTCCTGAGATTCATCAACCGCAGTCATACCATGTATATCCGTGATACTGTTTTGGTAAAGAATTGAATCTTTATGAACTTCCCACCCTTTTGCGAGAAGATTAGATACCACCTTAGTTTTATCTTCATTTATATCTGTTTCATCAACCTCCGCTACAGAAGTCGAAAAAACATCAATATAATCAATATAACCAGTCTGAACACCGGGTGCGGCCCATGCAATTTTAAATTTTGTGTTTAACGAATAACCATTAGGATCTTGATTATCAGCTATCCAAAATTCATAAAACCCTTTCCTACTAGTATTAGTTTGTGCTGGTGAAGATGTCCCGGTCGATCCAATTTCATCCGCATAAACATATACTGGATCTTCTGTACCAGCTATATAAATTGATATCTCAGCATTTTCAATAGGATTGCCTTCATCTGTCACAAGAAATTGCCAATAGTGTCTTCTAGCCATGCTTTACTCCATTAATTTTTATTATCAATAGTATTTATATATTATTCAATGTTTCCTACATATTCCCAATTAGATCCATCATGTCTCTTTAATATAGAATCTTCCCAATTACCAGCATCATTCCAATCAATAGAATCAGCAGAAACAATTTCAAAATTATCAAACCATGAAGTAAAATCGGTCGGAATAGAAGCAGCAGTACTATTATATGATTGTAGGACTACATAACAATTATCATTAATCCATGTTTCACTTGATCCAACTTGAACCCAACCACTACCCTCGTCAATGAATGATGAAATTGAAGTACCAATTCTTTGAATCCGTATTTTACCAATATCACTTGTACGGGAAACTCTAGTTGACCCATCATTTGCTCCATCATCATCCCATCTATGGCTCACTGCTTTATTAATTAAAGAGGTTTCTTCTATTTTTATAGCGGCCCATTGAGCAGTATATTCAGGATTAGAAACAGACAATCCCATCCACCAATAATCATTTCCTGTCGCCCCAGTTACATCATATTCAGCATCAATAATAAAATCACCAGATAAATGAAATATAGAATTACATCCACCACCAGAACTACTACTAGCTGGAGCATATAATTCCAATTCATTGTTATTCAATTGCATAGAACCACCACCATAAGATCTATCTATCCAATAGTAAATATTTGGTGCATCACCATTTGGTCCTGTAAATGTTTCTGTAAATGTTGTTCCTGTTTGTGATGTAAATTTATTAATAACAGAAGAAATCCAATTAACACCATCCCATCTTTTCAATATTCCACCTGGCCATATAATTTTATCACATGAATTAATGACAAAATTATTAAAATCACATGATAATGCATCTGTGTTTAAATCATCATTATCCTGTTTTAATATAACATCAAAATCTCCAACATAATTAGATATAATCATCCCATCAATCATATGTGTTTCAACACTTGTCCCTATATCAGTAACAAACACATTAATAATACTATCACTACCTGAAATAGTTCTTGTTACACGCATTTTCTGTGACGTACCTATAAATGGATGTTCGTATTCTTTTAAAACTACTGTATGATATCCACCACAAGCAATTTCTTTAATACCAGATATTCTTACAGTAGTTTCATCATAAACTGGACTAGTTGTATTTGTATGATTACATTGCCCAGATACATTATGACCCCAAGAATGTACATCACCATTCTCCTTTAAAACTACTGTATGATAAAATCCACAAGCAATTTCTTTAACACCAGATATTCTTACTGTAGTTTCATCATAAGCTGGTGTAGTTGTGTCTATATGATTACATTGCCCATATTCATTATGACCCCAAGAATGTACATCACCATTTTCCTTTAAAACTACTGTATGATAAAATCCACAAGCAATTTCTTTAATACTAGATATTCTTACAGTAGTTTCATCATAAACTGGACTAGTTGTGTTAGTATGATTACATTGGCCAAATTCATTACGACCCCAAGTATGTACATCACCATTTTCCTTTAAAACTACTGTATGATTCATCCCACCAGAAATTTCTTTAACACCTGATATTCTTACTGTAGTTTCATCATAAGCTGGTGAAGTTGTATTAGTATGATTACATTGCCCATATAGATCGAGACCCCATGCATGAACATCACCATTTTCCTTTAAAACTACTGTATGATATCCACCACAAGCAATTTCTTTAACACCTGATATCCTCACTGTAGTTTCATCATAAGCTGGTGAAGTTGTATTAGTATGATTACATTGCCCATAATCATTACGACCCCAAGAATGTACATCACCATTTTCCTTTAAAACTACTGTATGATACATACCACAAGCAATTTCTTTAACACCAGATATTCTTACAGTAGTTTCATCATAAATAGGAGTAGTTGTGTTAGTATGATTACATTGTCCATAATTATTACGACCCCAAGCATGAACATCACCATTTTCCTTTAAAACTACTGTATGATAATATCCACATGCAATTTCTTTAACACCAGATATTCTTACAGTAGTTTCATCATAAATAGGAGTAGTTGTGTTAGTATGATTACATTGTCCATAATTATTACGACCCCAAGCATGAACATCACCCTCACCATTTAATATTTCATCATCCCAAATACATTTTGTTGTTGTTATATTTGATAAAGAAGTATCATTAAAACCAACTCTACCATAAACATAATTATCAGTTATAAAATTATCCGATAAATATTGATCTTCTTTAGATAATACCAAATCATATCCATAAGTTTTTGATGAAGAAGGTGTTATTTTACTAATATCATCCATATCAATTTGTACATCAAAATCACCACTTAATTTAAATTTGGATACATCTACTATAGCTGCATTCGTGCCTGTTGAACATGTATGTCTTAATTTATTACTTAAAAGTCCTCTAGTGGTATTACTTTCTCCAATAATATTTTTCCATAGATTTTCTGCTGGATCGTCAGTATCAACACCATCAAAAGTATCCATAAAATTATAAGTCCAAGAAATGTCATCAGCAGAATTTATTGTGAAATTATCCCATGAAGAACCAATATTGCTGACAGTATCATTTGAGTGGGATAATAAAACACTTTGTATATCTGGAGCACTACTATAATCATATGAACTTAATGATACTTCATTAACACCAAAATAAAAAACATTATTGATTCTTGACACTTTCAATGTTCCTGATGCAACAGCTCCAGCACTTTGTACCGAAACAAAAACATCCGTAAAAACATTATTGATTTTTTTTCTAGAAATATATACAAAATTTCCATTAAAATATCCTAAACTAGTATAAACATTATTAGAATCATCTATTTTTGTAATTAGTTGCATCATCCAATATTCACTAGCTGGTTGTGCCGTTGTAGTAACATCAACCTGAATACTAAAATCACCAGATAAAGAAAATTTTGATGAAGTTATAGTCGATGCTGTACCTGAAGACATATAAGCCATATTATTGTTTATGGTGAATGAAGATAATTCCCATAATTCAGGACGCAATGAATTACCATTAGTTCCAGTAAAATCTTCAACATAAGGTAAATCATTTAATTTAAAAGGATATTTAAAATTTTTCTGTGTCATTCATTTATCTCCATTAAGAACTTGTATCAATCCAGAATATAGAAGTATCTACTGGTTCGGTATCAGAAGCTACTATTGGTGTTAATTCAGTTCCACTTTTATATGTTGATCCAGTAAAATTTATATCACCAATAACATCTAATTCGTATTGTGGATTATCATTGCCACCAAGACCAACACTTATAACATCAACTGCATCACCAATAATCATTTGATGTGTTGCGTCTACTGCTGATGGTTGTGCATTTTTACCAACACAAATTAAATTACTGCCTGTTGTTACATTATCTCCAGCACTTTCACCAACAAATATATTATTACTTCCTGTTGTATTTTCATAACCAGATTGATACCCAGCAAATATATTATTGTCACCAGATGTAACATTATATCCTGTATTATCACCAACTATGATATTATTAAAACCAGTTGTATTATTAGTACCTGCATTATTACCAATAAAAACATTATCATGCCCTGTTGTAATATGAGTACCAGATAAAGCCCCTATAGAAACATTATCACTACCTGTCATTCCAGTTGCACCATAACCAGCATTATCACCTACACTAAAATTATTACTACCAGTTGTGTTATTACTACCAGCATAAATACCAAAGGCGATATTACTCTGACCCTCTGTATTTTTATACCCAGAATACGGACCCAGAAAAATACAATCTGACGCAATTGTATTAAACATCCCTGCTCTCTGGCCTATAAAAATATTATCCCCACCAAAAGTATTAGAATATCCTGTTAAATATCCACTAAAAGTATTATAATAACCATTTGAATTCGTAAACCCAGATTGATACCCAAGAAAAGTATTATACCCACCAGAAGTAATATTATGACCAGATTGATAACCTATTAAAATATTAGCTGTACCTTCAGTAGTTACATTTCCACCAATAATCATAACCGAGTTAGACGAACTACTAGATTTACTTAATGAAGCAATACCAGCAAATGTAGGTGTATCTGTTGTATTTAAATCTTGGTCAAATGGGTTTCCACCACTTTCAAAAAGAACACCAGTATCATATAAATTACCGGTAAAATTTATATCACCAGTAACATCTAATGTATATTGTGGGTTATCGTTACCACCAAGACCAACTTTTATAACATCTATTGCATCACCTATAATCATTTGATGTGTTGCGTCTACTGCTGATGATTGTGCATTTTTACCAATACAAATTAAATTACTACCTGTTGTTATATTATCACCAGCACTTTCACCGATAAAAATATTATTTCCGCCGGTTGTAACACCAAGACCTGTTTGATAACCAAGAAAAATATTATTATCACCTGTCATTGTTGCATTTCCACCAATAATCATAACAGAATTGGTTGAACTACTAGATTTACTTAATGATGCAATACCAGCAAATGTAGGTGTATTTGTAGTATTAAGGTCTTGGTCGAATAAAACCACGTCACCTAATGTTATAAATGAATCGTGATCATAAGTTGTTTCATGGTCTGTAATATCAGATTCACCTACATTATCCAATAATTCTTTGATATTAAATTTGTAATTTCTATTTTCTACAACATCAGTAGAAATTAAATATTCTTCACCTGTTATTTCAGAAAAAGGTCTTGTTGTATATGTTTTAATTTTAGGCATGTTTATTCCCTCACATTTCTATCAACTGTATCATTAATTGGTAAACCATCATCATCTTCAATCCAAACTTCATCATCTTCTATAGAATCATATACATAATTAGATGGATGTTCAAAATGTTCATAACTATAAAGTGCTCGTATCGTATCATCTATCTGAACACCATCATCTGGTATATTAGTTGCATATGTTGTACCCTGCATAACCTGACCACCAAGTTCACCTTCTCTTAATTCTATATCTGCTTCACGATCTTCCCATGTCTCATCAGATGTATAATAATTCTGAATAACTTTATGAATTCGACTCGTTTCACAGACTGGAGAAAATAAATACCCTTGAACCTTAAATGTTAAATCCCATCGAAGAATTCTATATCCAGCTTCATCTAGTTCGATAGGACTTTCTTTCGTTGCACTTTCATATACTACACGCAATTCCAATTTATCAGTACCCGTTTCATCTGATTCACCCAAACCAGTAATATTTAATTCTGGAATTGTTATACGTATATAAGTTTCTGGTGTAAAAAATGGAAAAATTTGTTCAACAATTTGTGTAATATCAACCATATATTCTGATACTATCTGTAATTTAAAAGTAAAATCATATGGAACAGGATTAAAATATTGTTGGGTCGTACCACTATCATTAACAATAGAAATTTTGTGATTACGGTTTGTTTGTCGATCTTGCGCATATTCAACATTTTCTAAATCTACTGCCATCATAGGAAGAACTTGATCACGTCTATCCCCAGCTTCTTGAAGTTCTTTCCACCAAAATTGCTTCGTTTTTGGGGCGAATCGAAGAGGAATTTTCACGTATTTTATAACAGCACCAGTATCTTGATTATAACGGGCTATGCTTATGTCATTAAAGAGGTCTAAAAATTGGATGATAATTTTTCTTAACACATTATAATGATAATGTTGTTGTGCTGGCATTATTTAACTCCTTGTATAATATTTATAATTTTATTTATTTCTGTGACTTGATCTTTCATAAAATCATCATCCCATATTTCCAATAATTTAATATTTAATTCCTTACATAATTCTCTCTTTCTTTTATCTCTTTCTATGTGATCTGGTAAACTATGCCAATAATTACCTTGATATTCTATTCCAATATTTAATTCAGGGTAATATATATCCAATTCTAATCCATTTAATACTTCTCTGTCATTATAAATAACATTACCTATATCATATTCTTTTAACATTTTTTGTAATAATCTCTGACCAGTTGAACCTGCACAATGGGGGCATCTAGTATAATTATATTTAAAACTACTAGGTATAACATTCCATTCATGATCTTCTGGGCATTTCAATTTTACTTTTGTTGTTATATTAATATATTCACCTATTAATTCATAACCTTCTTGGTCTAATGTCTGGATAAATTTTTCTTTGGCTTGAATTGGACACAATCCCGCACATTTTGGACATCGATGACCTTGTTGAAAACTATTTGGTGTTACACTATATTCATGATCTTCTGAGCATTTTAGTTTAACTTTTGTTTGTGTATTCTTATATTCAGATAATAATTCATATCCTTCTTTTTCTAGTAATTCCATAAATTGTTCTTTTGCTTGAATTGGACACATGTTTGAACATTTTGGACATCTTAATCCATTTTTAAAACTATTTGGTTTAACATTATAAATATGACCTTCAAAACATTTTATTTCTACTTTTGTCTTATTATTCTTATATTCAGATAATAGTTCATATCTTTCTTTGTTCAATAAGTCTAAAAAATCTTTCTTTGCTTGAATAGGACATTGACCTGAACATTTAGGACATCTATTATCATGGCCTGTAAAATTACTTGGTATTGTTTCCCATATATGACCCTTTAAACATTTTAATTTTACTTTTGTACTAGTATTTTTATATTCAGATAATAATTCATAACCTTCACTTTCTAATAATTTAATAAATTGTTCTTTTACTTGTATTGGACATTTACCTGCACATTTAGGACATCTAGCACCATTTTTAAAACTATATGGTCTAACATAATATTCATGACCTTTATCACATTTTAATAATACTTTTGTTCTATTATTAATATATTCACTAATTAATTTATATTCTATACTACAAATTAATTGTAAAAATTGTTCTTTTGCTTGTTCTGGACATTTATTAGAACATTTAGGACATCTATCACCAATTTTGAATTTACTCGGAACTGCCATATATTCATGACCTTCTGGGCATTTTATTTTAACTTTTATAAGAGAACCTTTATATTCAGATAATAATTCATAACCCTCTTCGGACAATAATTCTAAAAATTGTTCTTTTGCTTGAATAGGACATTGACTTGAACATTTAGGACATCTACTGCCTTGTTTAAAGCTGTATGGTTTAACATTATAAATATGACCTATAGGACATTTTAATTTAACTTTTATATGACTATTTTTATATTCAGATAACAATTCATAACCTTCTTTCTCAACAAATACAGCAAACATATCAGAATAATTTTGTGTTGACATTTAATATTCCTTTAACTTCTTTTCATTATATACACGACCGTATTATCAACTTCAGAATCGATTTTTCTAGGAAACCCATAATATTGAAATTCTGGTTCTTTTAATAAAGCTTGTATAAGTCTATCATATATTTTCTGTCTATTTTTTCGATCAGCAACAAACGTTATTTGATTTGGTTTATATTGTTTTGTGAACATACTCAAACATTTGGCCACATAATTTAAAATTAATATTGTATTCTTAGTTTCATATTTCTCTGACATATCAACATTTATATCACCATTTCCCTTATGAACCCCAAATTTTACTGTCCATTTATTATCTTCTGTATGAAATCCTCTAAATATAAATTCAATATCATCAACATAAAAAAGATATCCATTATATCTCTTAACATATATAGGTGTATCCAAATTATTATAATTAGTCATATTAACTTCAACTAATATCACACCCTCGTTATATACATCTAAAAATTCTTTAAATTTCATTAATCATCTCTTTTTAATAATATATGTCACAATCTTATCAGTCTGTGAATATTTTTTATCCAAAGTACCATAATATTGAAATTCTGGTCTCATCAAAAGAGCTTCTACTATTCTTTCATATGTTAATTGTCTACTCTTTCTATCAGCAACAAATGTTAACTGTTCTGGTTTATATCTAATAGTGAATAAACTCATACATTTTATTACATTTTTTAGTACCAAAATAGTATTTTTTGTTTCGTGTTTCCCAGACATTTCAATATCAAGTTTTCCGTTACCTTTATGAACACCAAATTTAATTATCCATTTATTAGATTCTATATGAGTACCTTTAAATAAAAATTCTACATCCTTGATAAAAAATATATATCCATTATAATTTTTAATATATTCTGGTATTTTAAGATCACCAAAATTAGTCATATCAATTTCAGCAATCATAACAGAATCATCATAACCACCAGTATATGATTATAAAAATCCTTTAAATTTCATTAATCACCTTGTTCTTTTTTGCCATCTTCTTCCATCTTCTTTAATCTTGTATAATAATCTTTTAATTCAGAAAGATGATCTAATGCAATTCGTTTAGCTATTTCTCTATTACTGGTATGTTCATATTCAACTTCTATACCCATTTTCAATTCTTTAGGGTCAACGTCATCTTCAGTAACACCTTCCTCTTTTGCTCTACCTTTATTTATAAATTCATCAACAAAATCAACATTATTTATTGATTCATTTATAGAATCATCTTCAAGAAATATTTTAAATTTCATTTTTCACCTACCTTGTAATTTATTTATGAACCAATTAGGTGGCAATTTCAGTAACAGTAATTGATGATAATAATTTTCCAGCAAATTTACGTCCAGTAGAACTCCCATTAAAATATATGGTATTAGCAGCACCAAGATTTGCACCTATCCTGATTTTAAATATTTGTTCTAATGTAGACCCAGCCTGAATTACACATCTCATTTTAAGATTCATTATTTGTGTTGCTCCTGCACCAGTAGGCATTGAAACCACCGATAAAGCATCAATTTCAGAATCACGAAACAATGCTGCTGTTAAACCAAGATCCCCAGTAGAAAATCCAACATTAGTAACAACATCAATAACTAAATTATTTGATGAATTAGTAGGTGTAATATTAACAGTCATCACTTCATATCCTTCAGTATTTTGAGGTATTGAATCATCCCATAATATTGCACTACCGAGCCCAGTTGTATATTCACCATCAAGGGTATATACAAACTGAACAACTTTTCCACCTAAATCAAGTAATGAACCATTATCATATAAATCACCTGTAAAATTTATATCACCAGTAACATCTAATTCATATTGTGGATTGTTATTACCACCAATTCCAACACTAATAATATCAATTGCATCACCTATAATCATTTGATGTGTTGCATTTGTTAATGATGGTTGTGCATTTTTACCAATACAAATTAAATTACTTCCTGTTATTACATTATCACCAGCACTTTCACCGATGAATATGTTATTACCACCTGTTGTAATACTAAGCCCTGTTTGATATCCAATTAAAATATTATCATCACCAGTCATTGTTTCATTACCACCAACAATCATAACAGAATTTGATGAATCAGATGAGTTACTTAATGATGCGATACCAGTAAAACTTGGTGTATCCGTAGTATTCAAATCTTGGTCAAATGGATTCGGTAAAGATGATGCCCCTGTATTTACCCATTCACCACCTTGATATTGTAATATATCATCTTCTTGTACACTAGAGATTGTAATATCAGACAAATCCCCTATACTTTTAGTTTCAATAAAAGGATCAACTAATTCAGATAAAACAGTATCAAGAGTTACTGTTTTACTTGAACCACTTTTATATACCAAAAAAATCTCATCCCCATTTAATGTTGCTGTTAATGGGTATATTGTTTCATCATAAAATCTTGCCATTTATTCCTCCATTAATATTAACCATAAAGATTTTCGTCATTATGATCAAATAGTGGTATATAATCATGATCAAGAAGTGCTGTGGGAAATCCAGACTCATTTTGAAAAATCCTATAATGCCCTATAAAATTAACACCTAACGGTTTATATATTCCACTCAATCTACTATATACAACTCTCTGTTTATCAAATCTCTTTACACGAGTATTTACCAATTCTATCGCTATAATCTTATAATCTTTAACATTTAACTGTTCTAATGCTTCATTTGTAACAGTAAATGTGTAATAATACCATTCATTATCCTGTTCTATGAGACCAACTGTACCGCTTACATATGTCTTATTATCAGGATTAGCTATATCATAATAATTGATTGTTTTATCACTATCAACAAACAATACATCGGCATCAACAGATCCCTCTTGTAAAAATGTATATATATTATCATCATCTTCAACAGTCATTCTCCATTCTAAATCCAAAAGATTACCTTCCTCATCTTTTGGAATAGTCCCGTAAAATGATGCAACATCACCTATATTATCAATTGCAGCAAAACCAATATAATCATTGGGGTCATTTTCTACCTTGTCAGAATCAGCCCAAAGAATAACTAATTGTGGTAAACCACCTGGATCAGTTTCATTCAATAAAACTTTAGCAGGTTCAACTAATTTATTATCAACATCATAACAATTAACCTGTAAAACATTTTCTTGATATGGATGATCAATAACCCAAGCCCACCACCAAATACCAATTTCTGTTTCTGGATCTTCATAATAATATTTAGTTATCTCTTTCGGATCACCGCTTTCATCAATATCAACAGAATCAAACACCCATATATCCTGTGTTATTGTCGAATCATCAATTCCATCACCATCAGAATCATAAGAATCACCAACCGCAATACCTGATTTAATAAACGCTTCACTATCCGCTTCTGGTGCGTTTTCTATATATAATGTATTATTATCACCTAAATATGATATTTCAGGATAATAAACAATATTGTCGGCAGTTCGAACTTGAAATAAAATCTCCTTGCGATTAAGCCCATGTCGTATTTTCCATGAAATAGGATCATATTCATCTACTGCCTTAGAAGCCTTGGATATAATAACAATACCTGCTGTTGGTGCATCCCATTCAATAATCACCCTAGAATCATCAACAACTTCTATACTAACAGGTATTTGTTTTTCAAAATCATCTGAATATGATGTTATTACTACATTCATTGTTAATAAAGTATGAGCAATTGACCATGTTTCAACAGAATCCCTTTGGATATATATAAAATTATCAGGATCAAATATAACATTATCCAACGTCTTTGTTATACTTTGCCATGAATTAGGACTCTCATATAAACCAAATTCAGTACCGGTAAGATCAGTATATGGGGCATAAATTAAATTATATTCTGTTTGTCTGTTGATTGGACGCATCAACTCCCAATTATAATAAAGGGATTCTGATATTTGTTTTGGTAAAATTTCAAAATTTGTCATTGGTTCAACATTCAAATCCAAATCAACTCTATAATACGGAGATAGAACTTTATCATCAGTATCATTTGTTGTACCTGTTGCGAGATAACCTTGTGGGTAATCAGCCACATCAAATTTCGAATACCAAAATTCACCAGCACCTATAAGACCGGTTGGAGTCTCTTTTCCATACAAACTCGTATAAATATGATCATTATAATCATCTGATGAAATAACGCCTGTGGTATCATCATGCCATCTTTCCAACACATTAAAAATATTATTAGAATTTCCACAAAGAAGTTCAAATATTATATACATTGAAGCATATGTACCTTTTCGTTTCATCAACCATACTAGTTCAGCAGCATATTCCCTGAATCGATCTGAAAAATAATCAGGAATATCATCATATTTATCAACACCGTAAAAAGTAGGAACATATCCCAAAAATCTCTCATCACATTCCCAACCATCCCGAAGAGTCCATACATTTTTAAGTAGTTCATAACCCTCTGAATATACTTGATCGAAATATGTATCAAGAAATTCGATAAGATTATCTTTACGATTATTTACTGGTAATGCAGCCTGTACCCAATCTTTAAGACCATTATAAACAATATGATATGTATCAGGGTCAGATATATTTTCTTTAGTTGTTAAATATATCTCACCAAAATATATAAACATTTTATCTGTATTAACATAATTTCTTATAATAAAATCAACTTCATAATCAGTTTCATAAAAATCATGAGCAAATTCCTTTAACCAATCATGAAATGAACTATCTTTTCTAAAATAAATCTCAGTACCATTTTCAAGAACTTCATTTGTATCAATATCACCCCATCCAATAGGACTTGTATCATAATCATAATCATATACTTGAATACTAACATTATCACTATCATAATATGGTTCATCAGCTATATCATCAGAATCATATATTAATGTTGGATCAGCAGGGTCATCAGGAACAAGAGTAGATATTTCAGCAACACTAAATTTAAAATATTTCTTTTCGGCTGGTTCACCATAAACAGGAACAAGTCTTATAGGAACAAATCCATAATCATCTTTTTTTGCGTATAAATTAATATAACTACCACCACCAACAACTAATTCACCGGCACTATCACCACCCCTCATCATTACAGCAACAGAAGCAGGATCATCATTTATATCAACATTATCCAAAAAATATGAAGCATTAGGGCTTCTATCCCACCAGCCATTCCAAGCAACATCATCAGAAGTAAATATTTGTGCTTGGTCTGCTTCTGTGTCAAAAGTTGGATATCTATCTAATGTATCAACAAAAGGTGTACTTGTTTCATTATGTGTTACTCCACCAACAAATATAATATCTTCAAATACAACACTTCTATGTAAATTTGTAATATCTGATTGTTGATATTCCGAATTTGAGGATACAACCAAAGCGTTCATGAAATCTTTTAAAAGAAAATATGGTGAATCAGTAAATCTACTCATTTTATCCCTCGTTTACGAATATACAAAAATCAGAAGCCAATTGAGGAAACTGATTATGGCCAAGTTGAATTGGTTGAATAATATTATACACATCATCAACACTACTGCGATTATCTCTAAAATAACCAGTATTAATAAAATATGGGAAATAATTTCTAACATTTTGTGAATATATATACATTTCATCGGGAACAATAGAACAAGTGCCTGTCCATGTACCTTCAAAATATTCACAGTCTGATTGATTATCTATGTCTCCCACTCTAACAGGATCACGATACGTCATAACATCTCGAACAACCAAACTACTAATCCCTCTTATCAAAGGAAAATCGTCTGTTGGTGAAACATTACCCATATCCATGATATAATTGTATATTTCACGGAAATCAATAATATCTCCAAATTTTCTATTAGAATTAGCAAAATAATATATTAATTTATTTTTTATAGTTTCTTTAACCTGGGTCCAACTATAAGTTCTCCTAACCTTTAAACCAAAATCCAAACGAAAATATATAAGTTCAGGTAATATAAATTCCTCCCAAATACCCAACATTTTACGTGGTTCTAAATATTCAATAAGTTCAGTTTCCCATTCGGGATTAAACTTATTGTCAACACTATAATCTTCTGGAAATAATAATGTTTTTAATGGATTACCAGAAATATTGTTACTAAACTCATCATCAATTGTCTTTGCGGTCATTTTAATATTATTATAAACCTCATTATCCCACTCTGTTGGAATTGTGGAAATATATGCTCTATTGTAATATGTTGTATCCAAAACAGTAGGATTTTGTTCTTGTTCACCCCACGCATTGGCTTTGGTAATATCACCCCTTGATCCCAAATTACCCATATAATCAATTTTAGTAACATTCCTTAACTGTGAATGAGAATATGAAGAACCACCTATTTTCAAATCATCAACATTTTCTGGCATAGAACCACCAACAGAAGCATTATCATTCAATGTTGTATATCTATCATCAGGAATAATTATATCTTGAGTAATATTATTCAAAAATGGAACATCAATAACACCCAAAATTGTATCTGATATAGGTTTATTATCACCACCAAATACATTCTGTGAAATAGCACCATCTAAACCTAATGTTTTAATGGGATAAATTTTTATATCATCATCAAGGTCTGGAATATTTCTAGTATTTGAAAAAATAACAACCGACCTTTTATATTTGTCGTATGAAAATAGATATACATTATCCTCGCTAACAAGACCGGAAATATCATCAAAAAAATCTGATGTTCTAGTCCATGAATCTTCAGTGTCACCAATAGTTACCAAAACAGATTCATCATTTTCGTAGGGATATACACCCATATTCCAATTCTGAAAAGGCAATACTATTTGATTACTCACAATATCTGCACCAGTATATTCTAACGGTGATTGTAATGGTTCACCTTGTTTCATTGTTACATCAAATTCAACATATTCATAAGTTATTTCTAGTTCAGCATCATAATCAGTATCAAATAAAGTTGGACAGGTATAAGTAAAATCATCAACCATACAATAATATATAATATTACCGGTATCATCAGTAAGTCCAGTATCGACCTTAAACCATTTTGGAATAAAAAGTTGATCATTTTCATTAAAGTATGATATTATCTGTGCATCATTTCTTCTTCGAATCTTGATAGTAACAACAACTTCGGATGCTGAATATCCAGTAGGAGTATATCCTTGTTGTTTAACCAATGAGTGAACAACCTCGAATGTTTGTGCTGTCTCTGTATGAATATTTTGTGCTAATCTATTGGTATAGAACGTATTTAAATCACCTATATAAGACAATAATTCCATAATTAAAGTAATATTAGCACCTTCAAAATCATAATCTTTAAAAGTATCTGTCTTACTCAATAATTTTTTTAATCTATCAACCAATGTTTGAAAATCAGCATTGGTATAATCTGGTGTAAATCCATAATCACTCATATTATCTCGCCCTTATAACATCAGTAAATGTTGATATACTATCATCATTACCTGTATTACCTATATAATAATTTAAATTTATTTCATATAAACCCGCATCCTCATCAGAAACAATATCAAGACCTTCTATAACTATCCTTGTCTCCCATCTACCAATCGCATCCCATATAAGTTCGGCTAATCGTCCGGCAGTAATCTCATCTATTGGTTCAAACAAAAGATTATATATTGGCATAGCAAAATCTGGTAACATACGTCTAGATCCTTGTAAAGTTTGGAATATATTTGATAAAGAATTAACAATAGCATCCTCATTTGTCATATCTATAATATCACCACTATTTTTTCTTCCAAATTCAATATCTATATCTTTCCAAAAATATGCCATAAATTATCCTCGTTTGTATTTATCAAAAAAGATTTGTAGGAACCGTTGTTTTTGATATTGATGATTTAATATTTTCTTTCATTAAACTCAATTTATTATTTGTTGCCGTTTTTGCAATAGAAGATAATTCATCTGTTTTTTCAGTCATAGATCCAAGTCCTATTGCCATAGAATCAGTCCACGATGTATCAATATCATTAGCTAATGCATATCCACCAAGTTCTGTTTTCATCTTATTATAATAAATATCAGCATCAGATACACCAGAACTATCAAGCCCCATATCAGTTGTTAAATTACTTATTTCACCTTGAATATCAGATATCATACTGGAATCACTCAAACATCCCAATCTACTATTCATATCAGATATCAATTCATCAATACCAAGACTCGCTATAAATTGTTGTGCTATACCATAAAGTTTAAATATATCAAACATTTGAGAAGGCATATTAGTAACATCAGAAAAAAGATCCAAAGAGTCTTCAATAAAACCAAATGAATTTTTAGATATACTATAAGCTGCCCCAACAGCACCACCTAAACAACTACCAACCAAATCATCAATCTGATCTAATCCATCTATTTTATCCATGACTCCACTCTCAATTACACTAGATTTATCTGAAATATCAGTTAATAATGGAAGATCTGGTAATGATTCCCCATCAACAGTAGCAATAATATCACCAACACCTGATAATTGATCCTCCATCGAACTCTTAGCAATATTCAACTTAGCCAACCCAGAAGCCATTTTATTAGCAATACCATCATCGAGACTGGTCGCATCTTTTATAAAACTCGGTAAAGCCATAAATTATCCTCCTGCAAAAACATTACTTGACCCTTCAGCAACAGATGAACCACAAGAAATACTATCACCAATTCTTCCACATTGTTTTCCATTAACATAAACAGTTGATGATCCAGAAGAAAGCGTACCTGCATGACAAGAAGGTGTGGGGTTACAATGAACAGCCCACGAATCTCCTTGACGATGAACAGCAATACTATTAACAAATACATCACCAGAAGCACTTGTTGACGGTCTTGGTGGAAAATCTGCGTGTCCAGTGCATGACATTCCTAAAACTGTTACTGCCCTACTCATTACTATTACCTCTCTTATGGATTAAGATCTATTCTAGCACCTTTTAATATTATATTTCCAACAGCTTCAATAGTTATATTACCACCAACAGTAACATTCCAATCATTACCTACTGTCACATCACTATCTTGGCCAATACTTCTTGTTTCATTATTTCCTATATCTTCAATTTCATCATTACCAATTGTTGTTTTTCTATTATTATCAACTTTTATAGTTTCATCTTTTTTGATGTATTTAGTTTTATCAATATCAATAGTTACATTTTCATCACCAAATATATGTTTATTCACATCACCCTTAGTGATCTCAAATTTATCACCTTCATTTCTGAATACAATATTACCCAAAGCATCAATCTCAATATATGTATTTGATGGATGAAATATATGAATTCTCTCAGCACCATTTGTACTATCAATCTCAATCGTTATACCTCTATGAGTAGTCAAAACAATATTATTAGGATATTCAGCCGCATATGCAGATTCCGGCTCATCCCATGTTTCACCATCTGATTTTGCCACACTCAAATCAAGATTATCATTTTTATGATCTACGATTGTTCCTGTTGATATTCCCCGAGCAAGTCTATGATAATCTGATTCATCAAGTCTATCAATTCTTGGATATACACCATCGGGGTCATTAAAACCCTTTTTTACATCAGGAGCATCTACAGGTAATCCTGGCGCGGTTGCAAAATACCTCAAAGCTTCCCAATTTCCACCCTCAAAGAAACAAAATACATGTGACCCTTGCAAGGGTACGGAAAACATACCATGACCACTCACAGACCCTTCTACAAGCCCGAGACAAGGTTCACCCCAAGGAAGTTTATCTGTAGATATCCCTTCTTCTAATTTCTCTTCCTTTTGTTCATCATGAATACCCCAAACGCGAATTTTACATCTACCTAACATTTCAGGATCATTATTATTCTCAATTACCCCTCTATAAATACCACCAAATTCAGAAACTCTAGGTATAAAATGTTTAATGTCAGTCCTTACAGTCATATAATATCACCCTCACATATTAAATTTCTTGGATTTCACTAGATTTTTATTTGACGAATCACCATACCCATTCTTAATACACACCAATTTCTGTTTATATCCACCTGTTACGTTATTACTAAGATAATGTGTTATAGATTTAATCAAATATTTTCCATCCATTTGTTTATTCTGTACTTCTGTTTCTTCGTAATAACTGGGCCATAAAATTCTTATAAGACCCCCAGCATGTCTCATTTCATGCCCTTGTACTGTAATCTCAAGAAGTTGTTGATTGCAATATTCTTTAATCCAATTCCCATACCATATATTATCAAGAATCTGTTCATCACTACATCCATCAATTTGTTTTCGTGGTCTATCTATAAACATATCAGATGAGAACAAAGTTTTACGACCAAGTATTGTAAATCTATCTATAGCATCAGTATAACTATAATTTCGACGAATTAACTTCTTCCGTTTAATATCATACCCTAAAAGTGAACCCCCAGATAATGATTTTAAAGCCGTAAGATCAAGATGTAATAATTTATAGTCATTAATCTTATTGATATACATTGGATTTTGTTGTTCAAATCCATATACATTATTATCACCAACAGGACTCATATATTTTTTCTGTGATAAAAGTTGTTCTAATGTAATTAAAGCATATTCAAATTCCTTTTTGTTGTGATTATTGTATCTATAAAATAAATAACCAGATTGTCCCGATTTAATCCCACTAGCACGATTCATCAACCATATAATACTTTCAGCAGGTGTTCTCAAATGAGTATCAAAATGTTCAATAACCTCATTTGATTCTTCTATTAACGAAAAATTATCTATACCTATATGTGATTTACATATATCTTTTATTATCTTGGATATCTGAGTATTATTCCAAGCTTTATTCCAACCATTTGAGTGTAATTTCTGGTAATTCTCATCAACCAAAATAAGTTCCAATTTAAGATTTTCCGCCATCCTTGCTTTTGATTCTGGTGTAACTTTATTGATTTTCTGTACCTTCATGTCAATTTGTCTATAATCACCAGTACCAGCAGTATTACCAAAAGTTATTCGAAATATCTCATTACCATTAATAGGCCCTGTTTCCATTAAACCAACTCTATCCCAAAACACAATTTTCCCTGTTATAGACAATGAAAATATATCTTCTATAAGATAAACATATTCAATAGCTGAACCTGTTATAATGTTAATAGTATCCCCATTAGTTATAACTTCAACAGAAAATACTTGTGTTCCTAATTGTGTGTTAAGACTCATTTGTGAACCACTCATTATGGATTTTCTTTTTACTCATTTATAAACTCTCAATCGCTGTTATATCATCAAAAATAGAGTAAATATTATTATATCTAAGAACTCGAAGAACTCTACCTTCCTCAAGTTCTTCATAAGGATTATCTATACTATTAAATAAAGCAACTAACCACCACAAATAAGGTGTTCTGTAATGAAATACAGATATATTATCCAACCAATCATCCTCTTGTATAGTATAATAATCAAATAAAGATTCATTGTTATATATTTCTTCATTTACATTATATGAACGAAATATATTAAGGAATATTTCTTTATCTTCTGTATCCTGTAAAACATTATACAATCTTAAATTAGAAGAAATAGGTAAATCTCTATCAAAATCATTTAATTGTTTTATTGCCATTTTTACTCCATAAACTGTGATTTAGAACGTACAGTTATTTTTTTATCCTTTTCTGTTACCAAATTGCCTCTATACAAAGGATTTATATCAACAAAACCCAAATCAACTGTTGCTGCTGATGGATACCCGTCAATCCACGGCCCCTTATACGATGGCTGAACTGATGTTAATGCTACTGTTTTTATAGATACAATGTCTACAGATTTACTTTTACCTGTAAATGTCTGTAAATTAAACACATAAGGAAACGTAAATTCAGTATATTTATCGGAAATTTCAGCGCAAGAATATTCTATTAATTTTTGTATGGGTAAAAAAACATCATTGTATGTATCAGTGTAAACCGAAAATTCAAATTGTATATTAAAAGACCTTCTAGTAGAACCAGTATATAAATGCGGATTATCAGCTTTGTGTCCAACTGAAATCCCACCAACTCCAGCCCAAGTACTCTTAAGAATATCATATTGTTTCTGTATTTTAGATGTAATTGTTTTTAATGCAGCGGCAGGAGTTACCAAATCTTCCCATGTATGTTGATATACAAACATTTGTGTCATAGGCATTAAAAACCACATCGTATCCGCTTTTGCCGAATCATCATCTGCAACGTGATCAGTTCTGGTATTAATATTTGTCATAACCAATTTTCGTGGTGTGATCTTTAACCAAAGCGTATCTTTTGAGTTAGCTCTCTCTTTATCTATACCATTTGGATAAAATTTACCCCCAAAAGTATCAGCCATTATGCTCCCCCCCAACTCTTATTATATAATAAAACTCCCATATTTTCTGGTTCTGTTGGAATTTCTTCTGGGAATGAAATATTAATATTATTAATATTCTCGGCAACTTTATTTTGTATAACAGTATTCTCCAACAAACTTTTATTTGTTTGATCAAGTTTATTAGATGTTGTATTAATCGCAGCTAAATGTTCATTAGATTGTAGTGCTTTTGAAGTCGAAACCCCTGTTGTTGAAAGTGTTTTGCTAATATTTTTTCTTTTAAAATCCTGTGAACTACCACGATTAATTTCAATCTTTCGACCAGCTTGATTTATTTTGATTTTCTGTCCAGCCTGTGATTTAGGTGGTTTTACCTCTTTACCCATAAACCAACTACTAATTTTACCAAAAAATCCACCAACCATATCAACTAAATCCCAAATAGGACCAACCACTTTATCATAAATCCATTTAATAATCATATCCATAGCATCCATTATAGCAGTTTTCCCAAAATCTACTCTAAAATCCGACCCGAACAACCACGAAAGACCATTAACAATCATCTCAGGTATATCAAGAAATGGTTCTAATATGCTTGCCAATAAATTATTAAATATCCCTGAAATATCACCAACTTTAAACATTTCTTTTAATTGATCAAAATCTTTGAAAAAATTCCAAATCATTTTCAAAGGCATGAACAATTTCCCAAAAAGTTTACCAATACCCATAAAAAGTTTGCCTAACGGTCCTTTTGTTAAAACCCTCAAAAAATTTTTAAAATATATCCCTATTTTTGATAATTTCCCACCAGTACCAAAAATTGACATTAACCCAGAAGTAATCGAAGGTATAATTTGACCCAATTGTTGAAAATAACCTATTAATACACCAACAGACAATGCAAGAATAGGTATTAATTTTTGAAGAAACGACATACCTTGTTCTTTTTTATTAGCAAACCATTCTCTTATCCTAAATTTTTGTTCAACTATCCATCTCTTTTTTTCTTCTTTTCTAACTCCAACTAATGAATTTCGAATTTCTCGTTGTACTTTTGCTGTCTCCTTTTCGTGTCTTGATGGTCCAGATAATAAAATTTTTCCCATAGTAAACATACTCTTGCCGATTGCTATTACTGGACCTGCTATAGCATCAATTGGAGCCATAATAGCAGACATATGAGTTTTAAAATGTTGCCCCACCTCTTTAATACCAGTTTTGTAATGTTCTATCATAGCATCACTGAGAACCGCTCCCAAAACCTTATTATCTTCAACCATAGAATGTCGCCATCCATCCAATGTTCTAGTGAACCCTTCCACTATTGGATAAAATAAACTAGTACTTTTATCTATAATTTTATCCATGTTGGTATCAATATTAATCATAACACTTTCCAAAATATCTTTGTTGTCCTTTAAATATTGATTGGATAAATTAAGATTTCTTAGTGCGTCATCCTTTATTTGTTGTAACATGAATCTCTTGTCTTCGTCACTTGCTTTTGAAAAAGCAAGTCGTTTAGATTCATCTGTTCTGAATATATTTGATATACCATATGACAATTCCCTAGTAAATGCTTCCTCAGCACCCAAATTATTAGATATCATTTCAGCAGTTTTGGTAGATGATATAATTGTTGACTCTAATTCATCAATAACATTATGTAATTTATTCATTGTTTTCTGTGTATTGATTGTAAATTTCTCACCAGACATTTCCGCATCAATTAATTTACGAAGAATTTTATTTGATTCCTCTTGTTTATTAATTAATGTATCAACAATTATTTTTGTATACTCTTTGTTACTAGCCATAACATCTCCAATTAAAAAAGGGTCTAAGAGTATTTAGTTTCTCTTAGACCCTTTTGAGCCTTATTGGGTTCAAACCCAAGAATATAATTATTTTTTACTCTGATTTTGATATGCTGCTTCTTCTTCTTTTAAATCTTTTGATAACATACCAACTAGTATTTTTCGTTCAAAATCTGGCATTAAATTACTATCCATTATTGTAATATTTGCTCCTCTTGCCAGAAAATATTGCTCACCTAATATTGAAGTTAGGTCACAATCATTACACAGAACAAATATTAAACAAAAAAATCAGATAATGGTATCTCCATATGTTTTTTATGACCACAAGATATACATTCGGTGTTAATCTTAAATTCAACACCAAATTCGTGATCTTTAAACCATTTAGTAAATTCATCAAACACATCACCCAATATATTTTCAAGTATATAAAATTTATCATCAAAAGATATATTATCAAATATACCAGATGGTGTATGTACTTTTTTTATACTATTTGCAAAAGTACCTGTTTGAACTTCAACTTGTTTCTCTATAAAATTTAAAGATTTATTATTAAATCTCTTTATAGAATCTTTTTGATCAAACCTTGTAGGGAAATCAACTTCAAATTTTAGATTTTCACTAATTGTTATTATATTATCATCACAACTAAAAGGTTTTATTTTTAATTCCGAAAGTATTACATTTTTTATATTTTCTACATTACACTTAGAACATTTAAAACTAAAATTATAATTATCACCTTTCGTGATCTTTCTTATCTCCAACAATAAAGAAAATCTATCTTGTAAATAAATTTTTTCTATATCAAAATCTTCTGTCAAAACACAGTTAGAAATAAGTTTATCTAATGCTTCTTCTATTACATAAGGATCTTTTTCATCCTCATAAACTAAAATTTTCTTCATCTGACCAGTAGTAATTGGCTTAATTAATAATTCCTGACCAGAACCAGGTAATGTATAAGGGAATTCATAAGACTCAATCAATCCCCTGATATCCACAGATTTTACTTCACTCATTATTTACTCCTTAGTATACTTCTATTATACAGACACAGATGTAGCCTTAACATCACCAAAAATATTATCAACTATATGATACTGATAAGTAAATGTCACATCAAAAGTAGAAAGTTCTTTTGTTCCATAATCAAGAGTTATCTCACCAACTGAGCTAGGCCATGCATTAATAAGACTGTATGACATAATAGCCCTGCCTTCTGAATTAAGTTGTGATAAATCAACCTGACCAAAATATTCAAGTGGTTTACCATGAACATTAGACACAGGATCGTGAATTTTCTTCATCCATGTTAAAAAATCAGATCTTAATTCTTGTCCCGTATCACATTTAAATGATATAATTAATTCAGCAAATGTACTAACACCACCAATCTTATATTCATTCCCCTGCCAATTTGATGTTATCGCCTCAATAGTCTGAGTTGGCAAAGTAGTCGAATTTACAAGATATGGATGGTTTTGATCAAGTGCAATAACAGGATTTGTAATACGAGCATAAAAAAGATAACCCCTCGCAAAATCCTTATATGCACCTATCATACTATCTAAATTAAATCCCATGTTTCTTCCTCCTATAAATTAAAGGGGTTACTTTATTCACCCCTATATTATTTAAACTGCCGATGCTGCTTCTTCAAATGATGCTCCAGTTTTAGTAGCAACGAAATTCAGCACAATATATTCGGCAGTTCTTGTTGGTTTGATAAGAATATCGCACCATAATTCATTTCTATCAATTCTTTCTGGTGTATTATTAGTATCATCACAAATAACCTTGAAATTATAAACACCACGTCTTGATTGAATATCTCTCAAGAATGGATTAATCATATTCACTAAAAGATTTCTTGAAACTTCATCATTCGGTTCAAATAAGAAATATTTAGCAGATGTACTAATTGCTTTTTCAAGAACAATGAATAATCTACGAACATTAACACGATTAAATGCTGATTCTTTAGACAACATTGTTTTTTGTCCCCAAACAACTTTACCCTGTCCAGCAAAAGACACAATAGGATTGATCCCGTTAGAATAAAGAATATCTCTATAACCAAGTTTGGGGTTCCATGCCAATCGTCTAACACCCGTAAGTATAGCTCTATTTAATCCAGCCGGTGCCCACCACGGATCAGTTACATCATCAGTTTTAGCATAAACACCACCAATATGTCCAGAAGCAGGAATCCAACGATATTTCTGGTTGTATTTATCGTACACTTCAATCCAGTTACCATAAATAGATGCATAAGATGTGTTTTCATTAAAGCCACTATCAGAATATGTACCCGTTGCATTTCTCCAATCTCTAAGTTGTGTCGTTTCATTCCCTTTATTATTAACTACTAATACTTTAGGAACATCAAGAATTGTCATACAATCAAGTCGTTCTTCACACATAGCAATAAGGTCAGATTTAACTGTTTCTGATTTACCAGCGTCAAGAATAAGATTAACATCAATTGTTTCTGGATCTTCATAAAGTCTATATGCTGAAATAATATCAGAGTCAGAAGGTATTCCTGTGCCATCTGAACCGGACACGAATTGATAAAATGTATCCTGTGCTAATCTAACAGGAAATACTTGATCAACAATTGAAGATATATCAGCAGAAATTCTAATATATTGTGACTGTTGATTAATTATATCTTCAACAAATCTTTTTCCGCCTGTTTCATCAAGAGATGTTGAATCAGTAGACACATTGAAAATTTCTTTTGTTACCCATACCGATTTTCGTTGTGGCATTTCTTGAACTAAAACCAAAAAATCATTAGTTGTTGCTAATTGAGAATCCACTCCTGAAAACGCCGAATACGCATCTCCAAATTTAGTTTTATCAAGAGTTCCATTTAACATCCCTTGTTGTGTAGCATAATCAAGAAACGCTATTCTTATTCTATTACCCCAAGCCCCACGAGATTCACCAATAATCCAAAAATAATCAGTAGTTGTCGTGACTTGAACATCATCACCAAAATCATCAGGATCTTCAGATGGTAAAATTGAAAAATCAAGAGCTGTGCCATTAATATCATATGATGTATCACCACCAGTGTTCAAAACAACTTCGCCTGCATCCAATTCACCATCAGCATCTGCATCAGTGATATCAACAGTAAATCCTGTACCAGAACCACCCGTTGTCGGAACATCAGAAGCAGTAATATAAGCAGTACCAGCTGTTGTAATTGAAAATGTAAGAACCAATCCAGCAGTACTGACAGTTTCGATTGTTAATGTACCACCAGTTCCAGCACCACCAACTGTAACTATATCACCAACAATATAACCACCAACTGTTAAATTATCACCTATAACAGTAGACGTTGTAGCAGAAGCCGAACCTGTCACATAACCTTCACCACCTGTAATCAATGTCAATCCATCAACCACACCATCAGCAACAGAAGTAATTTTAATTAATGCATCCTGTTCATCAGATTCATTACCATCAATTGTGACATATTCACCTACAACAAATCCTGTTCCACCGACAGCAATAATAGTTGATGTTACAATACCGTCAACAGCAACTATATCAACAGTCAATCCAGTACCAACACCAGTTCCAATAGTTATACTAGAAAATATAGCATCAGTATTTGCCACTCTAGTTGCGTAAAGTTTATTCCCATATTTCAAAAATCCGGCAGCGGCCAATAAATCTTCATATGATTCATCAATTGGTTCCCCAAAAGATGAAATTAAATCACTCTCATCTGTAATAAATGTTTGTTTCTTTTCAGCGCCCTTATACGTTTCTCTTAAAGCAATTACCCCAATACTTGTAGCAACGGCTGGTATAGTCGTAGACAAATCTATTTCATTTACATCTACAATTGGAGACATGAACAAACCCATAATTATATATCCTCCTAATTAAATATTTCTTATTTCATATCTATCATAAATAAAATTCGCACTTGATTCTAAATTTTGCGAACCTTCACGATAATTTAAACTTATTTCACCTAACATATTTATCCATAAACCTACAATGTCTATAATAAGGATTTCTTGACGAAAATTATCCAAAATTCTTAATGTAGCGTCAACTTTATAATGATCTCTGGAACGTCCATATCTATCCTTATTATTATTTATAAAAGTTAACCATTTATACAAAGATATCCAATTAAAAAATTTAGAATCAACAGTAAAATTAACAAACCAAGGCTCAAATGTGATTCCTCCGATATCTTGATGTGCAACACCACCCTGCCAATTAATATCAGTTGTTTCCAAAGTTAAAGAGGGTATCACCGTTGTATGTATATTCAATGTTAATTCTTGCATCTCACTAACATTATCACTAGTGGGTATCTTCGGAAAAATTAACTCAAAATTATTAGGTGTTGCTTTATTAAGATTAGTTATCATCAATTATCACCATTTTATATATTCATTTTATATTTATCAAAAAATATCTTAAATAAACCAAATTTCTGATTGTTTTTGTATTGCGAGTGTTAAAGCTTCAATCATTTCATTTTGAGTAACAACCTGAACCGAATTATCATACATAGTCCATTGTGTTTCTGTTTGTCCTGTCATTGAAGCAACATGTAATGCTCTACTCATTCTCTCCTGAGATTTTTCATCAGCATCTCCCCATCTTGTGCTTAAAAAATCTACAAATATTGTATCTGTAATTTCTGATAAACCTGCTGACTCTGTATAAAAATATCCTTTACCTCCAGGAATAATAATACATAAAGTTATACCATTGTCAGCCGTTGATACTCTACCAGAACCTTCTATTGTCCCAAGAGATGTATTACTGGATATATTAGTTTTAACGTATAATTGAGTTCCATTAACAGAATATAATTTGTTAGTTTTTAGTAATTTATGAAAACCACGACCAATACCTGAACTTAATGTATCAACTTGAAATAATCCAGGTGTACGCATCAAAGCACCAGTAGATAAAGTACCTGATTTAATTGGATTCTGTGGATATAAATTAATACAAGTTTGTGCAGACCATGGTATACTATCTAATTCATAATACCCATTAGAAATTGGTACTTCTATTCGTTTTCCCATTACGCTACAACCCACCAATTTGAACCATCACTTATAAATGTTGTTTTATCTAAAGTTGATCCAGCTAATGTTATTGTGCCACCATCAAGTAAATCAGCAGCATCAGGATTAATAGTTACAGTATTTGAATCCGATGTAATACGTTTTACTGTAAATTGTTGTCCATAAGAACCTGCAACATTCCAAGCAGTTGAAGCTAATGGTAAAGTAATTGTTATCGATGAAGCTGTTGTATCACATAACAAAATACTATCATCTAAAGTGAGTGTATAATTAGATGTTATTGTTGATATATTCCTAATTTGTGAAAATCCTGAAGGTGAATCTGAAGTTGTCACAAAACCTAAACTTTCTAATATAGGTTGTTGTGCTTCTGAAAATTCCTGTACTGATATTCTACGAGAAATATCACCATCAAGAACTCTTATAGTATCTGTTGAAGACAAATCAGTTGATAATATCGTCACCAAATTTGATTCTTTTATAGACATTTATTACTCCTTTTTAATTATATAAAAATTTATCAATCCCGGAAAATTTCTATTTGTGCAAAAGCATAGCCAGCATACGCTGCATCTAACTGCAATCGCTTTGTAGTTGAATTATAGGATAGCGCAGAGATAAGCCCTGTACCTACGATATGTGAACTCGCCCATGATAACGTATCGTCTTCATTAATACGGAATAGTGCAATTTCTATAGAAGTATTTGTACCACTTAATCTCTGAATTAATTTAATACTACCGGCAGACCCATTATTGACATCTTTAAGTGTTTCAATGTCAGTTGCAGAAGTCGCTGTCGCAAGAGAACGATCCGTAAATTTAAAATCATAAAGACTAAATTCCAGCTTTACACCAATCCTGGAAACAACTGCCCTATCCATGTGATTATGGTCTGCAATCGTTACGGCTTCATATTCCTCTAAGAAGTTTGCATCTTCTATCACATTGCCATCATAAACAAATGATTCAGCATCAATAGTTATGGACACATCAGCAGGTGTAGTTGAAGCATTGATATTGTTATTAATGAAAGTTAAATTTCGTGTTTGTTGGGTCATGCTCAAGGGTGTATTGCAGGAATAAAAAAACATCCCATCTACTGTTAAGTTCGCACCATTCACATTGGTACTTTCAGAATAGATACCTGAAGTGTTCCCTTCCGTGTGCCCTCCTAAAAATGTTATCTTGCGAAAACCGTCCTCGCAAACAAAACCTTTTAACGGTGTCCCCTCTGATAAACAGTTAATCATTACCAATGAATTGGCCTTAAGGCTATAGTTCTTAGCAGTGGCGGTTGATGTAGTTGCGGAAAGGGTATCACACGTTATTCCATTCAATGAATTTCCATTAATAAGAAATCCAATACTACTGTGATTGGTAGATGTTAATCTCTCCAATCGAGTAATCCAACTATAACCGAGCCGAAAACCAATTTGCGCTTCTTTGACTTCCACATCAGATAAAATTCCTCTTTTGAATTCATCCATATACACCCCGGTAGATACCGTGGCTGAGGTACAATCTACGTAAAAACCTCCGATGCTGGTATTGTTTATTGCTCCATCAGATCCATCGACACCCTTATTGATTGAAATGGCATTTGTTTGAGTGCCTTGAACAGCAAATTTTGTTTTGCCTTTACCGGCACCCTCGAAAAACGCACCCTTATAGTCTGTTAAATCTAATGTGGTGATATTGTACGTTCCCACAGAGATGGTGATCCCTAAATAAGACACGCTTATACCAGCAGTATTGGTGAGAGAAATCACCGCTTGAATAGCTGCTGTATCATCTACAATCCCTGCACCTGTAGCACCAAACCATCTAACATTCAATTCCCCATTGTGTTGTCGTATCCAAGCACCACTTGCACCAGTTACATCAAATGAAGGCGCAACATAAATACCTTTTTGTGTATCTGCTGTAACTTCTGTAGATAAATCAGAGCTATCCCATATAAATACACCTTGACCACCATCACCAACAACACTATATCCTTCCATATAAGCAACAGCACCAGTATAAGGTGTTGCTGCTATTAAATCCGAAAGTGTTTCATATGGTACAACCTTTTTAGGATCATCACCTATCTCAACAACAGATGCAGTTCCATCATCCTTTTTGATATACATTTTACCATCATATGTATTGACAGCAATTTCTCCTAAATCAAGATCTGTAGTGAGCGGAACTTTATCTTGAACAGAAGAACGTTTAACTTTTACAGTACTTGCCATTTTGGCCTCCCTTTAAAGTCTATATAGACAAGGATTATATAAGCCCTCTATATAAATAGAGGGCTGTTTAACAATATTTAGAATGTTCCACCATCAACAGTATTTGTCCAATCAGGTGTTCCACTATTAGAATACAAAAAATACCCATCTGTACCAGCAGCAGTTACAGCAATAGCCGATGTTGTATTTCCATAAAGAATACCATTTGCTGTAAATGTTGTTGCACCAGTACCACCATTAGCAACAGGTAAAATTCCAGTTACATGTGTAGTAAGACTAACCTGACCCCATGAAGGAGCAGTTGCAACACCACCAGAAATAAGAACATTACCTGTAGCAACACCAGCCAGTGCAGATAATACTGTTGTACCACTAGCATATATAATATCACCAATTGCATACGAAGTAATATTCGTACCACCAGATGCAACAGGAATAGTACCACCAGTAATTTCTTGACTTGAAATTGTTAAATAATTAGTATTAGCAAGGGTCACGTCACCTGTATTTGAACCAGATAATGTAATACTACTATCTTTAATTAAGTTACCAGATGTACCGTCAAAGAAAGCAACATTACCATCAACAGCCGAAGCAGGACCTATAACAGCTCCATCGATATTTGCCTGTATAATATTCCAATTAGAACCTACAGTAGCATGATCACCAGATGCCGTTGAATCAGTCAAACATATAATCATATCACCAACTTCAACATTTATACCCGAAGCACCACCAATTTTACCAGCAACAGAAATTCTATATAAATCTCCAGCATCAGCAGCAGGATAATTTGGATTAGCAGCACAATCAATAACACCTTTATAAACAGTTGCATTGGCAGCACCTATTAAAGCATCAGCATATGCTTTTACCGCTTTCTGAGTAGCAATCTTTGAATCAGAATTAGCACTAAGAGTTGTATCCGTATCAACCCAAGATGAAAGAATAAATCCTGATACAGCATGTGTATGACTTGTTGCTGTTACCGCACTAGTTGTAGAATCAGTAAGATCACCAGGAGTTCCTAATGTTACCGCACCAGAAGTTGTAATAGTAGTAAAATCAAGACCATTACCAGCAGTTATAGAAGTTACCGTACCTGTATTAGATGTTTTATTATTAAATGTATTCCAATCAGTATCGCTCAGAGCACCTATTGTACTAGTTGAAGCCAAACCTAATGTTAATACCTGACTACCATCAACCGATAACCCATTAGCAGTTGCATTTATTGTAACAGCTTGGTGTGTTGCATTAGTTCCACCAATAGCAGTAACATTAGCACCACTTGTACCTATAAATAGTGTTCCAGAATTTTCAGAATATGCTAGTTCACCTTCAGCCAATGATACTGGTGTAGCCGTAACTTGTGAACGTTTTATTTTAATTGTATTAGCCATTTATATTTTTCTCCTCTAGTTATTTATATTAAAAATAACCACCATTTAATATCAAATTTCCAACATCAGATTCCATTGTTGATTTATATACAAAAAATTCCCATGAACCATTTGTGTATATAGATAAATAATCAGTAGTACTATTTAACCACAACATCCCCTCTGTTGGTGAAGACGGAGTAGTATCTGATACAATAATCCCAGAACTACCACTAATCTGCAATAAACTCCAATTATCATTTGTTAAATCACCAGAACAACTATCAAGTATATATACATTACCATCTGATATAACATATACAGCCATACCTAATTTCTGTCTATTAACAGGTATACTATTACGTTCGGTTAAATCTGATACACTTTTATAACCACCCTTCCCATAACTATCCAAATGTGTAGGATAAGTATCGTTAGAATCATTGGGCACGATTGGTTGAATTATTCTAGTTCCTGTCAACAAAGCCATTATATTATTCCTCTGGTGTCATATTAACAACAATATCACCATTAACTAAATATTGTGACTTATAAACTTTAGTTGTATATGATCCACCATCAAACAAAAAATTATCTGTTGTTTCTTCAAATGATACCAATAAACCATTAACTAAAAACACAACATTATTAAATTCAACAGGTATTACTATATATATATAACTATCAACCGCTGAAAATTGTAGTTCATAAGTTTCACCATCCAATACCTTTATAGACGAAAATCCATTAACTTCTGATTGAGTCAAAACTGTAACACTTGATGTTCCATACATAACTGGTAACGATGAACTATATGTGAACATAATATCATCTATATCATTGTAATCATCAATTATATTAGATTCACTTTCAATCAATGAATTATCACCATATATAGTTTCTAATTTATCTTCAAATGGCTTTCCAGTTTCTTCGTATGTTGGATGTGGGAATATATCATCCTCAACAACAATCTCTGATATAACCAAATCATAACTCCCATCAACATTCTTTTTATACGTTGATCCACACTCAAGAACACTCATATCAATATCCAATTCTGTCACATCAACATCTGTTATCTCTGTTCCATCAGAATATGTCACATCTGCCAATAAACCATCTGGATGAATATAAATATTTGTCCAATCAACAACACTTCTATGAATTTTTTCAGCAGCAAGAGATTGTTCGCTGAATCTGTACGGCCTAAGTATAAATTCCCAAACAAGTTTCTTGCCTTGAAATATTGATTGTTCTGCCCCTATATCTACAACCTCAAAATTGCGATTATTCCATAATGTTTTTATAACGTCTCCAGCCATAGGACCAATATCAGATGTTGTTATACTAGCTATCTCAAAAGTTGCATTGTTATCACCACCAACAATATTAATTACATCACCAACAACATAACCCGAACCTTTATTAAATGAATTAATCGTTATTTTTGTTATAGATCCACTACCAGTTACAATATCAACATACAACTCAGTTCCAGAACCACCCGTAGTAGAAATCATATCTTTTGTTGTATATGATGTTCCACCGATAGCTCCAGAAATTGTTAATGGTATACCAGTTATTGTGCCACCAACATCCCTTGTGAAATTTGATTTTGGGATCAATGTATATTCTAATGTTTCGTCTGACCGAATCCCAAACGTATCAATAATATTTGGTTCATCACTTGGCTCATAATACAGCTTTGTTTTAACTGGATCATAATAAGTCTGGTTTGCGTCTTCACCATACAACCTATCGAGCTTTGATTTGGCTCTGTAATACATAATCTCAAATCCCGCCACGTCTGTAAATTCACTTACAATGGAATTATATAAACAGAATTCTGGGTTTGTATCGGTTATATCATACAAACTCCAAAGGGGTGTATTCTTTATACAATCAGGTGGACACGTAACTGTCATTTACTTCTCCTTTTATATTCAAAAACAAATCAATCATATAAAAACATTTATCAGGCGAATCATCAAATATATCCTCGCATATAACCATCAAATCAATACCTTTACTGTAACATTGATTCTTTTTAACGCGATCCCTATATTCAGCATAATTATTATTATGCCAATATATACCATTAAACTCTATTGCTTTATTTAATGAAGGTATCCATATATCTAATTCCATTGATTTATTAGTATCTGGATTCGTAATCATAGTTCTATCACCAGAAATAACATCAACATTTAGTAACGACTTAACATATTCATATACCTTTAATTCCTTCTTTGATTTACCACCAAAACATACGGGACATCTATGACCTTGTTGAAAATCATTTGGTTTTACTTTATATTTATGACCATAATCACATACCAACCATACCTTTGTGTGTGCGTTTTTGTATTCAGATAATAATTCATACTTTTCTTTCTTAACTAATTCAATAAATCGTTCTTCTGCTTGTATTGGACATTGACCTGAACATACTGGACATCTACATCCTCTTTTAAAACTATTTGGTATCACCTCATATTCATGACCGTTGGGACACCTTAATAACGTTTTTATATTAGCATTAATATATTCACCTAATAAATTATATCTGTTCTTTTTAACCAAACTAATAAATCGTTCTTTTGCCTGTAATTGAAAATTTTTTGGACAATACAAACATCTACGCCCACCCTTAAACTTATTTGGTGAAACACTCCATTCATGATCATTAGGACATCTCAACTTAACCTTATTTTTATTACCTTTGTATTCAGATAACAATTCATACTTTTCTTTCTTAACTAATTCAATAAATCGTTCTTTAGATTGTATTGGACATTTATTACTACATATTGGACATCTATTACCTTGTTTGAAAGCATTTGGTTGAACACTATATGCATGACCTTTTTTACATCTTATTTTAACTTTTGTAATTGAACCTTTATATTCACCTAGTAATTCATATCCTACAGCTTCAACTAATTTTTTAAATCTACCCGCATAATCAATCATCTATTAGAAAAATATCCTTTGATTTTTAATAATTATCTACACTATTATTTATATTAATTATTACG